>ODAI010307647.1_pt1 | contig 31919 bp, 19 predicted proteins | sample 1539321 | NCBI WGS metagenome assembly ODAI01 (sample SAMN02144231, study PRJEB22623) | gut metagenome | biome: sheep rumen | host: Ovis aries | place: New Zealand
ACCTTCCTGATCGGTGTAGCCTAATGATACACGATAAGGCAGGTTCTTGAGGGCACCTGTCAGGGTGATGTTGTGATCATGTGACACAGCTGTGTGGTAGATCAGATCCTGCCAGTCGGTATTGGCGGTACCCAAAGCGCGATAAGCATCATGATCGGTACCATAGAGGTTTTGGATGTAGGCTCTGAACTCATCACCGCTCATCACATCCAGCTTGTTGTTGTTCTGACTGATGGTCAGGCTACCGGCATAGGCTACCTGCGGGGCTTGTCCCTTGTGACCTTTCTTTGTTGTGATGATGATGACACCATTCGATCCGCGGCTACCGTAGATGGCGGTGGCAGAAGCATCCTTCAATACGGTGAACGTCTCGATGTCGTTAGGGTTGATCATGGCGAGCACGTTGGTCATACCCTTGGCCGTATTGCCGTCGATGGGCAGACCGTCGATAACATACAGCGGGTCGTTTGATGCGCTCAGAGAGGCACCTCCGCGGATACGGATCTGTGCACCGGCACCCGGGCTACCGCCTGCCGTGATGACATCCACACCGGCCACCTTACCCACGAGCATGTCGCTGGCACTGTTGGTGATACCCTTTGACATTTCGTCTGGCTTGATGGCTGTGACCGATCCCGTCAGGTCGTCTTTCTTGGCGCGACCGTAACCGATCACCACCACGTTTTCGAGCATTTGTGAATCGTCTTTCAAGACGATGTTCACCGTAGGAGTTGCAGCAACGACTACTTCCTGATAGCCCACGAAGGTAACAGAAAGTTTGTCGCCCTGATTCGCTTTCAGCGTAAAGTTACCGTCGAAGTCGGTGATCGTTCCACCCGATTGTCCTACGACACGGATGGTGGCTCCGATGACAGCCTCGCCGGTAGCATCCTTCACATTACCTTTCACAGTGATTTGCTGTGCAAAGGCCGTTGCCGAAAGAATCAGCCCGCATATCAATGCGAGCATTCTCAAAGGCATTGTTGTTCTTACCTGCTTCATCATTTTATTGTTTAAAGTTAGTTGATATAATTATCTCATATATTGTTGTTTACAAAAACGTCTCATATATTAGTATATAGGTTTATTCGTAGCGAATAGTGGTAAACTCTCGTTTTGCCTGCAAAGTTAATGTTAGTTTCGATATGTTGGATGAAAAATTGAGATAAATCAATTATTTATGTTGCGCAAACGTTTGCATGTTCAAAAACTTATTATTATCTTTGTACCCAAACCGACGAACCAAACTTTTGCATAATTTTGCACAGCAAGCACAACGTTGCTATGAAATGAATAAAAACGGAAGCCTATGAATGAGAATGTAGCCATCACGATGAAAGACATTGCACGGGAACTGGGCGTTTCCGTGGCAACGGTTTCCAGGGCATTGAAAGACAGCCCTCGCATCAGCGAGGCACAGCGTGAACGCATCAAGGTATTCGCGCGCGAACATAATTTCTATCCCAATGTGATTGCGGAGTCGCTGCGAAGGAGCAAGGTGGCACCGCCGAAGATTATCGGAGTGATTATCCCGCAGATTGCCCATTACTATTTTTCCACCATTCTTTCCGGCATCGAGGAGCAGGCCACTGTGCGCGGCTACCGCATCATGGTGGCGCAGAGCGAGGAGCGGTATGACCGCGAGAAGCGCATCTGCGAATCGTTTCTGGCCAATCGCGTGTGCGGAGTCATCGTGTCGCAGGCGAAAGACACGAAGAAGTATGACCATTTCCAGGAACTCATCGACAACCGTGTGCCGTTGGTTTTCTACGACCGCATCTGCACAGGCATCAATACCAATCGCGTGGTGGTGGACGATTACATGGGAGCCTTCACCGCAGTGACCCACCTCATACAGACGGGATGCAAGTGCATTGCGTTCTATGGGTCGCCCATGCAACTTGAGATTTCGAAGAACCGCTTCAACGGCTACCGCGACGCACTGCTGAAACACGGGCTGAAATACGACGACTCCCTGCGCTTTAACTGCGACAACCGCAGCGATGCCGAGGCCATTACGCCCGATGTGCTCAAGCGCGAAGGCCGTCCCGACGGGTTCTTTGCCGTGAACGACGATACGGCCATCGGCATTCTCTATACTGCCAAGCGCATGGGATTCCGTGTGCCAGACGACGTGTCGGTGTGCGGATTCACCAACGGTGAGCGTGCCATTGCCTGCGATCCGATGCTCACCACCGTGGAACAGCGCGGCCACATGGTGGGCGAGGAGGCCGTAGACATCCTTGTGAACCACGTGGAGGGTGTCACGCCTATCGACAAAGTGGTGAAAAAAGTGGTGCGCACACGTCTGGTGGTGCGCGGCACGACGCGATAACACCTTATTTATAATATATAACAATGAAATTTAATCATATACAACAATGAAACAAAAGCCTAATTTAAGTTTTTGGAAACTCTGGAACCTGAGTTTCGGATTCTTCGGCGTGCAGATAGCCTATGCTCTGCAGAGTGGAAACATCTCGCGAATATTCCGCACGCTCGGTGCCGACCCGCACAACCTGAGTTTCTTCTGGATTCTGCCACCGCTGATGGGAATCCTGGTACAGCCCATTGTGGGAACGCTGTCAGACAAGACCTGGTGCCGCTGGGGCCGACGCATTCCTTATCTGTTCATCGGCGCGGCCGTGGCCGTTGCCGTGATGTGTCTGCTGCCCAATTCTGGTTCGCTGGGCCTGAGCGTCTCGGCAGTAATGGTATTCGGTCTGTTGATGCTCATGCTGCTCGACACCTCTATCAACATGGCCATGCAGCCGTTTAAGATGCTCGTGGGCGACATGGTGAACGAGGAGCAGAAGGCCAAGGCCTACAGCATCCAGTCGTTCCTCTGCAACGCCGGTTCGGTGGTGGGATTCCTGTTCCCCTACATCTTTGCCGCCGTGGGCATTGCCAATGTGGCCGCACCGGGTGTCGTGCCGCCGTCGGTGGTATGGTCGTTCTATATCGGTGCGGCCATTTTGATACTCTGTGTAATCTACACGACGGCGAAGGTGAAGGAATGGCCGCCGAAAGAATATGCTGAGTACAACGGCGAGACAGGCGAATCGTCGGAATCTGCCGAAGAAGGCAGCGGCAACTGGATCACGCTGCTCAAGAATGCGCCCTCCACTTTCTGGAAAGTGGGCCTCGTGCAGTTCTTCTGCTGGTCGGCATTGCTCTATATGTGGACCTACGTTGTCGATGCCGTGGCTGAGACGGTATGGTGCGAAACCGACGCTGCCTCTGAGTCTTATCAGGTGGCAGGCAACTGGACGGGCGTGCTCTATGCCATCCAGGCCATGGGAAGTGTGGTGTGGGCCACCATCCTGCCGCGCTTTAAGAACACCAAGATGGCCTATGCCGTGAGTCTCGCACTCGGCGGTCTGGGCTTCGCTCTCATTCCCTTCTGTCCCGGTCAGTTCCTGCAGATTATCCCGTTCCTGCTCATCGGTTGCGCCTGGGCCGCCATGCTGGCCATGCCGTTCACCTTTGTCACCAACGCCCTGCAGGGCTATGGCCACATGGGAGCCTACTTGGGCTTGTTCAACGGCACCATCTGTCTGCCCCAGATCGTTGCTGCCATCTTCGGTGGAAGCATCCTGAGTCTTGTAGGCGGCCATCCGTCCACGATGATGATTGTGTCGGGCGTGCTGCTGATATTGGGAGCCTGCTGCGTGACGTTCATCAAGACGAAGAAGTGATAAAATAGAAACTTGATAGCAAAAGTGGCATTTCCGACTGTTGGAAATGCCACTTTCTTCTTTTCGTTCCAAGGTGTTGGAAAAGTAAATCATATTAATTTGCATGATAAATTAAATTGATTTACTTTTCAATTTAAATTGATTTACTCTGCAAATTAATATGATTTACTTTTAGGGCAGATATGTTTCCGCCGGCGAAAGTGCCACTTTCTTCCCTGAAAACCAATGCTTTCGGCAGACGGGAGAGGCGTTTTCGCAGGCTGCATTCTTAGCGGGCCATGCAGTAGATGGCGCGCATGTCGTCGGCGTTCAACTTCACCAGCGTGCCGATGGCCATCTTTCCGCCGCGGCTGCACTTCTGCACCATCTCCTCGATTTCCTGGTCGGTGATGTCGCGTCCCAGCAGTTCGTGGATGTTTGTGGGCATGCCGAGGAAGCGGTAGAAGCGCTCCATCTCCTCAATGCCGCGCAGGGCGGTGCCTTCAGGATCGGTGAAATCGTTGGTAACGCCCATCACGTTGACGGCAAACTGCACGAAACGGCTCATGCTGTGCTTCATCACGAAGCGCGCCCAACTGGGCCAGATGGCGGCCAGACCGGCACCGTGGGTGACACCGAACAGCGCGCTCAGTTCGTGTTCCAGTTTGTGCGAGGCGAAATCCTTTTCCATTCCGCACTCCATCAGGTTGTTGTGCGACAGGCTTCCTGCCCACATAATCTGCGCGCGGTGGCGGTAGTTCTCGGGTTCTTTCATCACCACGTAGGCACTGTCTTTCACCGTTCTGAGCAGTGCTTCGGCCAGTCCGTCGGTCAGCGTCATGTCCTGGTGGCGGCAGAAGTAGCGCTCCATGGTGTGCATCATGATGTCGGTGATGCCCGCAGCCGTCTGATAGGGCGGCAGGGTGAATGTGCGCTCCGGGTTCATAATGGCAAACTTGCAGCGGCAAAGGTCGCTGTTCACACCGCGCTTGAGCAGTCCCTCGTCTTTCGTAATCACGCAACTGTCGCTCATCTCGCTGCCGGCGGCAGGAATGGTGAGCACTGAGCCGATGGGCATGCTCTTGGCAGGCACGGCCTTACCGTCCCAGAAATCCCATACATCGCCCTCGTAAGGCACGCCATAGGCAATGGCCTTCGATGAGTCGATCACGCTGCCGCCGCCCACGGCGAGGATGAAGTCAACGCCCTCGCGGCGACACAGGTCGATGCCTTTCTGCACCTTCGACAGCAGCGGATTGGGCACCACGCCGCCCAGTTCAACATACGGGATGCCTGCTTCTGCGAGAATGCCCGTCAGTTTGTCGAGCAGTCCTGAACGGCGGGCGCTGCCGCCTCCGTAGTGCACCAGCACCTTGCTGCCACCGTAGCGCTTTACCAACTGGGCAACCTGATTCTCAGAATCTTTGCCGAACACAACCTGTGTGGGTGAATAGAAATTAAAGTCTTTCATCTTTTCCTGTTTTTATAGTGTATTTTTTTGATTGTGATTCTCCATGGAGGGCTTGATTGCAAAGGTACGATAAAAAACCGACAAGAAGAAATATTTTGGTGAAAATGATTGTACCCTGCGCTTCCGCGAGCGGGAATCTATGTTTGATACGCAACGTGCAATCGTTTGCATACAAAAAGAGACATTTAAATCAGTTCCTTGCTTTCTTCTTTCTTTAGAATTATGTACTTTCGCAACAAAATAAACACTAACCCAACAGACTATGAAACTGAATTTTCACATAGAATATCGCACCGTATTCGGAGAGGAACTGGTGCTGAACCTGATGACGAAAGACGCCCAGGGAACTCTCTTGGAGTCGCCTTATCGCATGCACACGGCCGATGGCTGCCACTGGTCGTGCGAACTGAACGGGCGGTTCAGCGTGGGAAACGTAATCGATTATTACTACAGCGTGGAGAACAACGGCGTGACGGGCCGCCGCGAATGGATGGTGGCTCCCCACCGGCTGGAACTGGTGAGCGAAAAAGGGGAGAACTATATGGTTTACGACCACTGGTTAGACATCCCCGAGGATGCCTATCTCTATAGCAGCGCCTTCACCGATTGCATTGCGCGCCATACGCCCGTGAAGAGCACCGTGAAGGCTTTTCCTGCCACGGTGAGGCTGAAGGTGCGCGCGCCGCAATTGCGCGAGTGCGAGCGACTGGCCGTTGTGGGCGACGATCCCGCACTGGGCGGATGGGAAATCTTGAAGAGCCTTGCCATGACCGAGCATCAGTATAACGAGTGGATGGTGAATATCGATGCCACGCGGCTGCAGCGCCCTGTTGTGGAATTCAAGTTCGTGGTGCTCGACGAGGACAAGGATGTGAGCCCGATATGGGAAGTGGGGACCAACCGCACAATCACTCTGCCCCAGACGGGAGCGGGCGACGTGGTGGTCTACGAACTGCCGCAGGCTTTCTTCCCCATCTATAACCAGAAGTGCGCAGGCACGCTGGTGCCGGTATTCTCATTGCGGAGCAAGACCAGTTTCGGCGTGGGCGACTTCGGCGACCTGAAGAAAATGGTGGACTGGGTGGCACAGACACGCCAGCGCGTCTTGCAGATACTGCCCATCAACGATACCACCACCACGCACACATGGACCGACTCGTATCCCTATTCGTGCATCAGCATCTTTGCCCTGCATCCCCAATATGCCGACCTGAACGCGTTGCCAGCGCTGAAAGACGAACAGCAGCGGCAACAGTTTGAGCAGTTGAGGCAGGAACTCAACGCGCTGAAGCAGATTGACTACGAGCGGGTGAACAAGGCCAAGACCGATTATCTGCGTCTGCTTTTTGCCCAGGAAGGCAAGAAGATGATGGCATCGGCGAAGTTCAAGCGCTTCTTCGAGGAGACCAGACAGTGGCTGGTGCCTTATGCACAGTATTGCTACTTGCGCGATAAGTACGCAACGGCCGACTACACCCAGTGGCCCGACCACCACGTGTGGGACGAAAACGATCGCGACGCGCTCTCTTCTCCGCGCACGGCCATATATAAAGAGGTGGCATTCTTCTACTTTGTACAGTACGTCCTGAACACGCAGATGAGCGAAGTTCACGACTATGCCCGCCAGAAAGGTGTTATCCTCAAGGGCGATATCCCCATCGGCGTGAACCGATATGGCTGCGATGCCTGGCAGGAGCCGCGCTATTTCAACCTGAACGGACAGGCTGGAGCGCCGCCAGATGATTTCTCTGTGAACGGACAGAACTGGGGATTCCCCACCTACAACTGGGACGAGATGCTCAAAGACGACTGCCAGTGGTGGGTGCGCCGCTTCTCTAACATGGCCAAGTTCTTCGATGCCTATCGCATTGACCACGTGCTGGGCTTCTTCCGCATTTGGGAAATTCCCATTCATGCCGTCCACGGACTGCTCGGACAGTTCGCTCCCTCGCTGGCGATGACTCGTCAGGAGATAGAAGGCTACGGTTTGCACTGGCAGGAAGAACTGTTCACCGAGCCGTTTATCACCGACTGGGTGCTCGACCGAATCTTCAAAGAGCGGGCAGCAGAGGTGCGCGACAAGTTCCTTGAACCCAAGGACAACGGTTTCTACCGGATGAAAGAGGCGTTCAACACGCAGCGCAAGGTGGAAGCATACTTCAACACGCTGTCGCCCATCACAACGGAAGACACGAATCTGCGCGACGGACTCTACGCGCTGATCAGCGATGTGCTCTTCGTGCGCGATCATCGCTCGCCCGAAAAATTCCATCCCCGCATTTCCGCACAACTCGATTTCATGTACGAAAGTCTTTACGACAGCGATAAGTTTGTATTCAACAAGATATACAACGACTATTACTATCGCCGCAACAACCAGTTCTGGTATAGCGAGGCCATGAAGAAACTGCCGCGTCTGGTGCAGGCCACGCGCATGCTGGTGTGTGCCGAAGACCTGGGCATGGTGCCCGACTGCGTGCCTTGGGTGATGAACGAGTTGCGCATACTCTCCCTGGAATTGCAGTCAATGCCGAAAGACCCCACGGTGAAATTCGGCCATCTTTCGCGAAATCCATACCGCAGCGTCTGCACCATATCGTCTCACGACATGCCAACTTTGCGCCAGTGGTGGGACGAAGACAGCAGCCGCACGCAGGAATATTACAGCACCATGCTCCATCGGGGCGACCAGGCCCCCCATCCGCTGCCGGGCTGGCTGGCACGCGATATCATCTCTCGCCACCTTACATCGCCTTCCATGCTCTGCATCCTGTCGATACAAGACTGGCTCGCCATTGACGAAAGACTGCGCCTGCCCGACCAGAACGCCGAGCGCATCAACATTCCCGCCAATCCCAAGCATTACTGGCGCTACCGCATGCACATCAACATCGAGGATCTGTTGCAGGCAGATGCCTTCAACGATAACCTCCGCGAACTGATTCAGCAGGCAGGAAGGAAATAATAAGAGCATTCCTTTGCTAACAAAACTCCGCAATCCTCAGAGAAGGGAATTGCGGAGTTTTCTTTATGGAATATTTACCATTTAGTGATAAACAATCCTAATAAAAAGGGAAAAATCACGGAATACTGAGCATTTATTGCTATCTTTGCCCTTAGATTAAAAAAACTTCAGTAATAATGATAGACCAAATAATTACCTACAACAAGAGTTTCGTAGCATCAAAAGGCTACGAGAAGTATCTGACAGACAAGTATCCAGACAAGAAACTGGCCGTGCTCTCATGTATGGACACCCGATTGACAGAACTGCTTCCGGCTGCCCTGGGACTAAAGAATGGTGATGCCAAGATCATCAAGAATGCAGGTGGGCTGGTGATTTCGGCCTTCGATTCTGCCATGAGGAGTCTGATTGTTGCCATTTACGAGTTGGGCGTTCAGGAAATCATGGTGGTGGCACACTCTCATTGCGGAGCCTGCCACATGAGTTTCGGTCATTTCCATCATGAAATGACAGCCCGTGACGTGACTGACGAAACACTCGACACCATCCAGAAATGCGGCATCAACCTGCATCATTGGCTGGAGGGATTCAAAGACACGCCCGAATCAGTGCGCAAGACCGTTGAGACCATCAAGACGCATCCGCTCGTTCCGAAAGACATCGTGGTGCGAGGCTTTATCATTGACTCGGAAACGGGTGCTTTGGAAGAGATAACCGTTGGGTGACAACCTTGCATATTCGGTTGAGAGATATACGGCCGAGATTGATGCCAAGGCCTATATCAAGGGTTTCCGCGAGGCAGATTACTTTATAAAATTCTGCCAGCAATGCGGAAACTATGGCCGTCGTTATGGTTGTCCTCCGTTTAACGACGATCCTCTGGCAGCCATTGAGAGGTATGACAGCGTCCGTATTCTGGGGGTAAAGATCACACCCGAGGACAAGACTCTTCCTCTTGCAGCGGCCAATGACTTGATGTCGCCTGTGATTAGCGAATTGAACGAGGAACTGTTGGATACCGAAAAGTCGTTGGGAGGTATGTGCTATGGCTTTGTTGGCACTTGTCCTTACTGTGGCGGTGCACCTTGCGCCAGAATCCAGGGCAAGCCATGCAAGCATCCTGATAAGGTGCGTCCGTCATTAGAGGCTATCGGATTTGACATCAGTAAGACGGCAAAGGACTTGCTGGGCCTTGAAATCAAATGGAGCCATAATGGTTTAATACCAGAATACCTGACGCTGGTTTGCGGCATCTTCTATAAGAGAACCGAGTGAGTGGATCAGTCTGTTACTCTCCAGCGTGTTGGGCGATGGGGCATCCGAGCATCCTTCGATGTCGTTTTCCGTAAAAGAATCCTGCCGCGGCCTTGTGTCTGACAGTTTGCAATCGATTGCTCAACCGATTAAATAATATTGTGGGGCGCTTGCTTAGAGTTTCAAAAAAAATGACTATCTTTGCGCACAGATGATATCAGACATTATGATAATGAGATACTAAAGAATATGAAAACGAAAATCCTGTTTGCTTTGCTGTTGGCGCTGCCTGTGATGGCAGTGGCACAGACCGTGAAATCGCCTAATGGAAACGTGGTATTGACTTTTTCGCTGACCGGAAATGGGCGGCCCACTTACGAGATGTCGTACAAAGGAAAGGCCGTTGTGAAACCCTCGCACCTCGGTTTGGAACTGGCCAAGGACAAGCATGCCTCGGAGGGAGTGAACGAGACCGACCTGATGGAGGACTTCAAAATCGTGAACACCGAGCAGCATTCCTTCGACGAGACGTGGCAGCCCGTCTGGGGTGAGACGCGCAACATTCGCAACCACTATAACGAACTGGCGGTTACATTGAGCCAATTGTCGCCCATGCATCCTGATGGCGTAAAGGGCAGGAAGATGATCATCCGGTTCCGTGTCTACGACGACGGCATCGGCCTGCGCTATGAATTCCCGCAGCAACAGTACCTGAACTACTTCCTCATCAAGGAGGAGCATACAGAGTTCGCCATGACGGGCGATCACACGGCATGGTGGCTGCCCGGCGACTATGACACACAGGAACAGGAGACACAGCAGACACGTCTCTCTGAAATACGTGGAAGAATGCATGATGCGGTGAACTGGGGCAACTCGTCAGTAGCCGTTTTCTCGCCCACAGGTGTGCAGACATCCCTCCAGATGAAGAGCGACGACGGACTGTATATCAACATCCACGAGGCTGCCTGCCTGGATTATGCCACCATGCACCTCGAACTGGTGGATGCACAGACCAAGGCGCTCACCACAAAACTTAGCGGCAGCAGCAATGCCTACACGCCCAACCCGCAGCCGTCGGCTTATCCCCTGCCTGCTCCGTTCACCTTTGTGAGCCACCTCACGCCCGATGCCACCGGACTGAAAGGAGCCATGCAGACACCATGCACCACTCCCTGGCGCACCGTGATGGTATCGGACGATGCGCGCGACATGCTTTCCTCGAATCTCATCCTCAACCTCAACGAGCCCTGCAAGATAGAAGACACGTCCTGGATCCACCCCACGAAATACTGCGGTGTGTGGTGGGAGATGATCGTGGGTAAGAGTTCGTGGAACTATACCGACGAATATCCCAGCATCAAACTCGACCAGATAGACTGGACGAAGGCGAAACCCAACGGCCGTCATGCCGCCAACAACGAGAAAGTGCGCCGTTATATCGACTTTGCCGCTGCCAACGGCCTCGACGAAGTGCTGGTAGAAGGCTGGAACGTAGGCTGGGAAGACTGGGCGAACATGTGGAAACGCGACGTGTTCGATTTCGTGACACCCTATCCCGACTTTGATATCAAGGCGCTGAACGACTATGCCCATTCAAAGGGAGTGAAGATACTGATGCACCACGAGACCTCTTCGTCGACGCAGAACTACGAGCGCCACATGGAGCAAGCCTTCCAGTTGATGAACCGATACGGCTATGACGCGGTGAAGACCGGCTACGTGGGCGACATCATTCCGCGTGGCGACCACCACTATTCGCAGTCGATGAACAACCATTACCTGCACGTTGTGAAGGAGGCTGCCAAGCATCACATCATGGTAAACGCACACGAGGCAACGCGCCCCACAGGCATTTGCCGCACCTATCCCAACCTGGTGGGCAACGAAAGTGCGCGCGGCACGGAGTATGAAGCCTTTGGCGGCTCGCGTCCCGACCATACCTGCATCCTGCCGTTCACCCGTTTGCAGGGCGGACCGATGGACTATACACCTGGCATCTTCGTGACCAAACTCTCCGAATGGAGCAACAACACGTCGTGGGCACGCATTACGCTGGCCGGTTCGCTGGCACTCTATCTCACCATGTACAGCCCTCTGCAGATGGCAGCCGACCTGCCCGAGCACTATGAACGCTTCATGGATGCCTTCCAATTCATCAAAGACGTGGCCTGCGACTGGGACGATTCGCGCTATCTGGAGGCCGAGCCGGCCGATTATATCACCGTGGCGCGCAAGGCAAAAGGTACCGACAACTGGTTCATTGGCGGCAAATGCGACGAGAACGGCCACAAAGCACAGGTTAAACTCGACTTCCTTGACAAGGGCCGCAAATACGACTGCACCATCTATGCCGATGCCAAGGATGCCCATTATGAGAAGAATCCGCAGGCCTACACCATTACCAAGCGCGTGGTGAAGGCTGGCGATGTGCTCAAAATCAACGAGGCACCCGGCGGCGGCTTTGCCGTTTCGTTGATGGCCAGATAAGCAGAAAAAACCATAAAAAACATTATAACCAGAATGAAAAGACTGATATCGATAGGAATGGCTTTCCTGATGACCGCTCCGATGATGGGGCAAGACTTCAAGTTCAATGAGGTGGAACTGGGTCCCGAGCAAACAACTTTCAACCTCTTTGCCCCCTCTGGTGCCCGCAGCGTGAAAGTGCGCCTCTATCAAGATGGCGTGGGCGGCAAGGCAATGAAGACCGCAAAGATGAGTTACGACGCGCAAAAGCAGATCTGGACGGCAACCGTGAAGGGCGATTTGCGCGGAAAATTCTATACCTTCGATGCGGGACGGGGCGAATGTCCGGGCGTGTTTGCCAAAGCAGTGGGCGAAAACGGCCGCCGCGGAGCCATCCTCAACATGGTTGAAACCGATCCCGACGACTGGTGTTGCGATGTGCGGCCTGTCACCAAATCGCCTGCCGACCTTGTCATCTACGAACTCCATCACCGCGATTTCTCCATTGATGCCTCTTCCGGCATTGAACATAAAGGCAAATTTCTGGCACTCACCGAGCCAAAAGCCATTGACCATCTGAAGGCGCTGGGCGTGAATGCCGTTCACATTCTGCCATCTTTCGACTATGCATCGGTGGACGAGAGCCTCACCGGCAAGCCGCAATACAACTGGGGATATGATCCGCTGAACTACAATGTGCCGGAAGGCTCCTACAGCACCGACCCCAAGGATCCCAAAACGCGCATCAGAGAGTTCAAGCAGATGGTGCAGGCACTGCACAAAGCCGACATCCGCGTGATTGTGGATGTGGTGTACAACCATACGTTTGACATCGACGGCAGCAATTTCCAGAAGACTTTCCCCGACTATTACTTCCGCAAGAATGCCGACGGCACCTATAGCAACGGCTCCGGATGCGGCAACGAGACGGCCTCGGAGCAGCCCATGATGCGCCGTTTCATCGTGGAGTCGGTGAAGCATTGGGCCAATACCTACCGCGTAGACGGGTTCCGTTTCGACCTGATGGGTGTTCACGACATAGAGACCATGAACCTTGTGCGCGAAGAACTCGACAAGATTGACTCCAATATCTTCGTCTATGGCGAGGGATGGAGCGCCGGCCAGTGTGCCTATCCGCAGGAGAAACTCGGCATGAAAGCAAATGTACGGCAAATGCCGCGCATAGCCGCCTTCTCTGACGAGTTGCGCGATGCACTGCGCGGACCGTTCAGCAACGACACCAAAGGTGCCTTCCTGGCAGGTCTTCCCGGTTCGGAAGAGAGCCTGAAGTTCGGCATTGTGGGCTGCATCAACCATCCGCAAATAGACATGACCAAGGTGAACTACAGCCGCGAGGCATGGGCCGAGGAACCAACGCAGATGATCAGTTACGTGAGTTGTCACGACGATATGTGCCTCGTTGACCGTCTCATGGCCAGCGTTCCGTCGCTCAACGGCAGCCACGCCACGCGCTTTGCCGACCTCAGCGAGCAGGAGAAGGAAGAACTGATACGCCTTGACCTGCTGGCACAGACGGCAGTCTTCACCTCGCAGGGTGTGCCTTTCATGCTCAGCGGCGAAGAAATGCTGCGCTCCAAGCAGGGTGTTCACAACAGTTACAACTCACCCGACTCAATCAATCATCTCGACTGGAACAACCTGAAGCAGTATCCGCAGGTGTTCGATTACTACAGCAGTCTCATCAAACTGCGCCGCAACCATCCGGCTTTCCGCCTCGGCGATGCCCATCTGGTGCGCAAACACCTGGAATTTCTCGATGCCCCGCAGAACGTGGTGGCCTTCCGCCTGAAGAACTATGCAGGGCGCGACGACTGGCGAAACATCATTGTCATCCTGAATGCCAACCGCGAGAAGGTGACGGTGGGTGTGCCTAAGGGCATGTACACCATTGTATGCAAGGACGGAGAAATCAACGAGCAGTCCACCAGCAAGACCTTTGGGCGGCGCATACCTGTCTCTCCGCAGTCGGCACTGATCATGTACGAGCCGTAGCACCCCGTTTCGCGCGGACGGCATCGCGGAAATTCACGGACAAAAGCGTTGCTTTGGTTCCTCAAAAGCGATGCTTTTCGTGCCGCCAGACCATGGTTTGCTTCAGCAAATCAATATGATTTACCGTGCAAATCAATTTGATTTACTTTCGCGGAGTGCCGCCATGGTCAAGGAAAAACGCCATAATTGAGCGTAAAGAGCATCTGTTTACTGATTTGAATATGAAGATTTGAACGCAAAGGATACCTATTAACGGATTAGAATATGAAAAGATTATTGTTTTTTAGTTTATTCATGGGCATGACATTAATGATGAGTGCAGCAGGCAAACTGAAGATAACGCGCATCGATCCCACCGACTGGTATGTGGGAATGAAGAACCCTTGTCTGCAACTGATGGTCTATGGAAAGGACGTGAAGAGCGTAGAGCGTGTCACCACCGACTATCCCGGCGTGACGATTACCGATGTGGTGCGGCTCGATTCGCCCAACTATCTGCTGGTGTATCTGAACCTGAAGGATGCCAAACCGGGCGAAATGGTGCTGCGGTTCGACCAGACCAAGGTGGCTTATCAGTTGAAGCAGCGCGAGATGGCTGGCGACCGCCGCATGGGATTCAGCAATGCCGACGTGCTGTATATGCTGATGCCCGACCGCTTTGCGTGCAGCGGCAACTATCTTCCCAGTGCTGCTCAGCAGAAAAAAGGCAAGAAAGTGAAGGCTGTGCCTGCTCAGGAGCAGATGAACAGTTATGTGGTGGACCGCTCCAAACCGTCTCTTCGACATGGCGGCGATCTGGAGGGCATTCGCCAGCATCTGGACTATTTCAACCAATTGGGGGTGACAGCACTGTGGTTTACGCCCGTTTTGGAGAACAATTCTCCCGACAGCAACGGCTACAGCACCTATCACGGCTATGCCACAACCGACTATTATCGCGTGGATCCGCGCTTCGGTACCAATGCCGATTACCGCAAACTGACCGACGAAGCCCACGCCCACGGACTGAAAATTGTGATGGATATGATATTCAACCATTGCGGTTTCGAGCATCCCTGGGTGGCCGATCTGCCCACGAAAGACTGGCTGAACTGCCCCGAATGGCTCAACGAGAAGCAGTCGAGCGGCCGCGATCCCATGACGGGATATACGGCCAATGCCGACGGAACGGAACCTGCCAAGAGCAAATACCTGCAGACCAGTTATAAACTTACGCCGGTGAAGGATCCGTATGCGTCGAAAATAGACCTCAAGGAGACCGTTGACGGATGGTTTGTGCCGTCAATGCCCGACCTGAACCAGCGCAACGAGCACGTGATGACCTATCTGATTCAGAACTCCATCTGGTGGATTGAGACGGTGGGCATCGACGGCATTCGCATGGATACCTATCCCTATGCCGATGCTGCGGGTATGGCACGCTGGATGAAAGCGCTCGACGACGAATATCCTAACTTCAACGTGGTGGGCGAAACATGGGTGACCGAGCCCGCCTATACTGCTGCATGGCAGAAGGGTTCCAGACTCTCGAAAGAGAATTCCTACCTGAAAACGGTGATGGATTTCTCGTTCTTCGACAAACTGTCGAAGGCCAAGAAAGAAGAAACCGACGACTGGTGGGAGGGATGGAACCGCCTTTACAACTCGTTCTGCTACGACTATCTGTATGAAGACCCTGACCACGTGATGGCATTCATTGACAACCACGACACCGACCGTTTCCTTGAAAACGGCAAAGACACGCTTGCGCTGAAGCAGGCACTGGCCTTGCTGCTCACCGTGAAGCGCATTCCGCAACTCTACTACGGCACCGAGGTGTTGATGAACGGCACAAAGGAAGTGACCGACGGCAATGTGCGCAAGGATTTCCCGGGTGGTTTCCCCGGCGACGAGCGCAGTGCTTTCACGGCAGAAGGGCGCACAAAGGCCGAGAACGACATGTTCAACTGGCTCTCGCGGCTGCTCCATTGGCGGCAGAACAATAGCGTGGTGACCAAGGGAAGCATGACGCAGTTTATTCCATACAAAGGTGTTTATGTCATTGCACGCCAGTATCAGGGCAAAACGGTGCTCACCATACTCAACGGAAAGAAGCAGGACAACGTGCTGGATGTGGAGCGCTATGCCGAAGTGATTGGCTCGCATACGTCGGCAAAGGACGTTGTGACGGGAAAGACCGTCAATTTGACCAAGCCCGTGAGCCTTCGCCCGCGCCAGACGTTGGTGATAGAGTTCTGAGTTAGGTGTATTCTTGCAAGGTGTTTTCAGGGGTTGCGGGGCACGTAAGTATGCTTCTCAATCCCAGAAAGCATTTTTCTCAATCCCAGAAAGCATGTTGTGTGGGGTTATTCCTCCTGCATTTCCTGCTCCAGCGTGCGGGGAATGCGCTTGTCGTCTTTGGCTCCGAGAGCCACAATCTTCTGTGCCGAGGTGGTGATTCCCTGTCTTCCGTCGATGGATTTCATGATGTCTTCAAACTTTTCGTGCGTGGTGTCAAGGCTCTTTTGCGCATTCAGCACGCGGTCGTGCAGCAGTCCGATGCGCTGAATCAGTTCGTCTGCCGCCTTGAACACCTGCTGCTGGTTCTTGGTCTGCTCAAACTGCGTCCACGAAAGTTTAATCATGCGGAGAATCACGGAGATGTTCAGTTCGCCGGCAATGCACACGCCCTTGTTGAAGGCATACGACCAGAGTTGCGGGTCGGCATTCATTGCTGCCTGGAAAGCCCCTTCGAAGGGCATGAACATGATAACGAAGTCGAAGGTGGTGTTGGGTTTTTCAATGTATTTTGAGTAGTCTTTCCGCGCCAGTTCGTCTACATGCTTGCGCACACTGTCGAGATGCATGCCCAGGGCAAGGTCGCGCTGCCGCTCGTCTTCGGCATTTACGTATTGCATATAGGCCGTGAGCGACACCTTGGAGTCGATAATGGCATCTTTCTTGTCGGGGAAATGCAGGATGACATCGGGCTGCATGCGCCGCCCTGTCTGCTCATTGGTCACCACCTGACCTGTCTCTGTGCGGATGAATTCCTGCACTTCGTAGTCTCTTCCCTCGCGCAGTCCGGCGCTGGTGAGCACGTTGTCGAGCACCGTTTCGCCCAAATCGCCCTGGAATTTGGAGCGATGGGTGAGCGCATTGGCCAGCCGCGAGGTCTCGTCGCTCATCTCCTTGGAGCGTTTCATCATGTTCTCAATCTGCACTTTCACCGATTCCGTGTTGCGCACATTGTTCTCGCGCGTGGCATGAACCAGTTCCTGCAGGCTCTGTATCTGCTCTTGCAGGGGCTTCACCACGTTGCCCAGATGCAGCGTGTTGCTCTTTTCCAGTTCCGAGGAGCGCGCCTTGAGCAGTTCGTTGGTGATGTTGGTCATGCGTTCCTGCACCATCTGCATCTCCTTCTGCATGCGCTCGTCGGTTTCCTGCAGTTGTTTCTCCTTCAGTTCTATCTCTTTGCTCTGGGCCACCACGGCTGCGTTGAGGCTGCGGTTCTCGTCTTCCAGCGTGTCAATCTCTGTTTCCAGGTTGGCAATCTTGGTCTTGTCTGACGTCTGATGCTCTTTGGTGATGCGCAGTTCGGTCTCATACGACGACAGTTTTACATTCAGTTCGCCGATGGTTTTCTGCGCCAGGTCGATGGCTTGTTGTGCGAGGTTGCTGGCTTTCTTGTGCTTGTTGGAGACTATCCACCAGCAGACGACGGCTCCCGAGAGCAGTCCGATGATGAGGAAGAGAATGTCGTATGCCATGTCTTGGTGGTTTTTCCGGATGGAGGATGTGTCTTATTGGGGACAGATTGCCTAATAGAGCAGGATGAGCCCGGCAAAAGCGCTGTAGGAAATCATCCTGATGGGGTTGATTTTGAAGTGCTTCGTCCCGATGAAAGTGGCAATGAAGAGGAAGCAACTCACACCGAACTGCCACGGATTGAGTTTGGGCGTGGAGAAGTTTTCGGGGGTCATCAGCATGAGCGTGGCTGCTCCGAGCAGTCCCACCACGGCCGGGCGCAGTCCTGTGAAGACGCTTTTCACGAGCGGTGTCTTCATGTATTTCATGAACATCTTGCTGATAAGAATCATCAGAATCAGCGACGGCAGCACCAGGGCGAAGGTTGCCGTGACGCTTCCCAGCACACCCATGGGCACGCTGTAGCCGGCATTGATGGCCGCGGTGTAGCCGCAATAGGTGGCGCTGTTGATGCCTACCGGGCCGGGAGTCATCTGGCTGATGGCCACGATGTCGGTAAACTGGGCCGTGTTCATCCAGTGCCAGTGGTATACCACTTCGTTCTGGATGAGCGAAAGCATGCCGTAGCCGCCTCCGAACCCGAAGAGCCCGATTTCAAAGAATGTGATAAACAGATAGATGTATAGCATGATGATGTTCCTACTTTGATGGTTCTCTGCGTTGCTTTCCCTATTCCGTGGGCTCGATATACTTGCCGTATACGTAACCGGCGATGCCGGCGATGAGGATGATCAGTATGGGCGACACGCCCATGGCCCAGATGGCGAGGGCGCAGCCGATGGGTATCCAGCAGTTGGCGAGGTTGATTTTCGCGCTCTTGGCCAGGTTAAAGGTGGGCACGGCAATCAGTGCCACCACGGCAGGACGTATGCCCCGGAAGATGGCTTGCACCACGCGGTTGTCCTCAAACTGATGGAAGAACATGGCAATGAGCAGGATGATGATGAACGAGGGTAGGGCCGTGGCCAGAGCCGTGCAGATGGCGCCTTTCACTTTCCGCAGTTTGTAGCCGATGAAGATGCTGATGTTGATGGCGAAAACGCCCGGACAACTCTGTGCAATGGCGATGAGGTCGAGCAATTCCTGCTCGGTGGTCCATTTATGATTCTCCACCACTTCCCTTTGGATGACAGGTATCATGGCATAGCCACCGCCAAAGGTGACCATGCCAATCTTGAAAAAGGTGCGGAACGTGTCCCAGTAGATGTTCATTTTCCTCTGTGCTTAGGCCTTTTCGTTCTTGCTTGTCTTCTCCTCAATCCATTTGCGCGCATTGACAAATGCCTCAATCCACGGCGTCACTTCGTCCATGCGGCGGTTGAGCGGATACCATGCGCACTGCCAGGGGAATATGGCTCGCTCCAGATGAGGCATCATGGCCAGGTGCCTTCCGTCGGCAGAACAGATGCCGGCCACATTGTAATCGCTGCCGTTGGGGTTGGCGGGATAGTCAGGATAGTTGTATTTGGCAATGATGTGATACTGGTCTTCGCTCTCGGTCAGATGGAACTTGCCCTCGCCGTGGGCCACCCACAGGCCGAGTTTGTTGCCGCTCAGCGAACCGAACATCACGCTCTTGTTTTCAGGAATCTGCAGTGAGATGAACTTGCTCTCAAACTTGTGCGAGTCGTTGTGCAGCATCTTGACTCCCTTGGCACCGGTAAGTCCCAGTTCCACCATCAGTTGGCAGCCGTTGCAGATGCCGAGCGAGAGCGTGTCTTCGCGGGCATAGAACTTGTCGAGGGCCTCTTTGGCCTTGGGGTTATACAGGAATGCGCCTGCCCAACCCTTGGCACTGCCCAGCACGTCGCTGTTGGAGAAGCCTCCGCAGAACACAATCATGTTGATGTCTTCCAGCGTTTCGCGACCGGTAATCAGGTCGGTCATCATCACATCCTTCACGTCGAAGCCTGCCAGATAGAGCGAATAGGCCATCTCGCGCTCGCCATTGGTTCCCTTTTCGCGGATAATGGCGGCCTTGATACCTGTGGGCTTGCGGCGGTCGGCAGAGATTCTGTAGTTGGAAAGTTTACCTGTGAAGCCGCGGTTGAACTTCATTTCCAGCGGCTGATGCTTGTAGTTCTTGAAGCGTGCCTCGGCGCAGCCGTTGAAACTCTGCTTGCGGTCGAGCAGATAACTGGTCTTATACCACACGTCGCGCATCTGGTCGATGTCGAAGCAGTATTCTTTTTCGTCTTTCTTCACCACGAGCGTGCGCTCGTTGGGAGTGGGATAGCCAATCTTTGCAAAGCCCACGCCCATGTCTTCCAGCAGGTCTTTCAGTTCGAATTTGTGCTGGTCGGACACTTGGATCACCACGCCTGGATTCTCGGCAAACAGGTTCTTCACCACGTCGTCGCCGCCCAGGTTGTGCAGATTGATGTGCATGCCGCCCCGTTTGTTGGCAAACGTCATTTCAAGAAGCGTGGTGATAAGGCCGCCGGCGCTGATGTCGTGGCCTGCCATCACCCATCCGCGGCGGATCAATTCCTGCACGGCGTTGAAGCAATCTACGAAATAGTCGGGATTCTTCACCGTGGGAACGTCGTCGCCCACCTTGCCCAGTGACTGCGCAAAGGCACTTCCGCCCAGGCGTTGCTGGTCGAATGAGAAGTCGATATGATAGATGGACGAGTTCTTGTCGTTGACGATGACGGGCGAAACCACCTTGCGCACGTCGCTTACCTCGCCTCCGCTGCTCACGATAACGGTTCCCGGAGAGATGATTTTCTCGCCGTTGGGATACTGCTGGCTCATGGAGAGCGAGTCTTTTCCTGTGGGCACGTTCACGCCAATCTCGCAACAGAAGTCGCTCAAGGCCTTCACGCCGCGGTAGAGGCGGGCATCTTCGCCCTGCTGAGAGCGGCAGGGCCACATCCAGTTGGCAGAAAGGCTCACGCTTTTTAGCCCCTCTGACAGCGGTGCCCATACGATATTGGTGAGCGATTCGGCCACCGACAGCACGCTTCCGGCCTCTGGCGATGCCAGTCCGGCCTGGGGCGCATGGCCCAAAGCGGTGGCTATGCCTTTCTTTCCGCGGTAGTCGAGCGCCACCACACCGCAGTCGCTCAGCGGCAACTGTATCTCTCCCTGGCACTGCTGGCGTGCAATCTTGCCCGTCACAGAGCGGTCCACCTTGTTGGTGAGCCAGTCTTTGCAGGCCACGGCTTCCAGTTGCAGCACGCGCTCCACGTATTCTTCGAGTCTCTCCTGCTGGTATTCCACGTTCTGATAGTGCCTCTCCACGTTCTTGTCAACCATCACCGTCTTGGGCGAATGGCCAAACATCTGAGCCACGTCAAGGTCGAAAGGCTTCACGCCGTCGCCCTGCTTGAACGAGAAATGGGCATCGCCCGTGGTCTCGCCAACCACATAGAGCGGGGCGCGCTCGCGCTCGGCAATGCGGCGCACATGCTCAATGTGCTTCTCGTCGATGAGCAGTCCCATGCGCTCCTGGCTCTCGTTGGCGATGATTTCCTTCGAAGAAAGGGTCTTGTCGCCAATGGGCAGTTTCGTCATGTCTATCTCGCCGCCGCACTCTTCCACCAGTTCCGACAGGCAGTTCACGTGTCCGGCGCTGCCGTGGTCGTGGATGCTCACCACGGGATTGTTGTCTTCTTCCACCAAGGCGCGCACCAGGTTATAGGCGCGTTTCTGCATTTCGGGGTTGGCGCGCTGCACGGCATTCAACTCAATACCATTGCTATAGCGGCCCGTATCCACCGACGACACGCTGCCGCCGCCCAGTCCGATGCGGTAGTTGTCGCCTCCCACCACCACAATCTTATTGCCTTTCTGCGGCTCTTTCTTCAGACAGTCGCGCCTTTTTCCATATCCCACGCCGCCGGCCAGCATGATAACCTTGTCGTAGGCATACTTTGTGGGTGCGGCATCTGCGCCGTCTGCCTGTTCTTCCTGGTGCTCAAAGGTGAGCACACTGCCGCAGATGAGCGGCTGGCCGAACTTGTTTCCGAAGTCGCTGGCACCGTTTGAGGCCTTGATCAGTATTTGTTCGGGTGTCTGATAGAGCCATTGGCGCACGGGCAGCAACTGCTCCCAGTCGCGGTTGTCTATCCTTGGATAACTGGTCATATACACTGCCGTTCCGGCAATGGGCCATGAACCGGTGCCGCCACCCATGCGGTCGCGAATCTCTCCGCCCGTTCCCGTGGAGGCTCCGTTGAATGGTTCCACGGTGGTGGGGAAGTTATGTGTCTCTGCTTTCAGTGAAATCACGCTTTCGATATCCGTCACCTGGAACCAGTCGGCTGTCGATTGGTCGGCGGGAGCGAACTGCTCAACCACCGGTCCGCGCGAAAAAGCCACGTTGTCTTTATAGGCAGAGAGAATATGATGGGGGTGTTCTTGCGTCGTTTTCTTGATCATGGAGAAGAGGCTCGACTCTTTTTCCTCGCCGTCGATGATGAAGGTGCCGCCGAAAATCTTGTGCCGGCAGTGCTCGGAGTTGATTTGTGCGAAGCCGAAAATCTCGCTGTCGGTGAGCGGACGGTTCAGTTCTTTCTCCACTTTGTGCAGATATTCAATCTCTTCGGGCGACAAGGCGAGACCCTCGCTCTCGTTGTATTCCTCCAGGTTTTCCACGTGCTTGATGGGCTGAGGCTCGATGTTCACGGTGAAAATGTCCTGGTTCAGACCGTCGTACATGCGTTGCAGCATGGGGTCGTGGTCGGCATCCTTGCTCTTGGCAGGGAAATATTCCTCGATGCGGGTGATGCCTTTCAGGCCCATGTTCTGCGTTATCTCCACGGCATTGGTGCTCCACGGGGTAATCATTTCGCGGCGCGGACCCACGAAGAAGCCCGGCAGTTGTTCGCCTGCCAGCAGTTCTGCCTCGCCATAAAGCCAACATAACTCATTGATTTCCTGTTGATCCAGTTGATGATCAACCTCGGTTGCTATCACGTTCTGTGATGGAGTCTTAAAGAAAAATATCATGGTGTTACCTTATTATATATATAATTCAGACTGCAAAGATAATGCTTTTTTGTGGATAAGGCAAAAATATTGCTCTAAACTTTAAGCCGTTATTCATCATTTCCTGTCGTGCGGTTTGGAAAAACATTTGCTTTTGCAAGGAAAACTCGTTTTTTAACAGCGTGCTGAAGATTTGAAAAAACACGACAAAACGATGTTGCCGTTTTCCCTCAAAATAGAAATCGATTTTTGAAATAATGGGTATTGAAAACGCGGAAACGTAAAGATTCATTACCGCAACGAACATTCTGCCATGCAAAACCTATGCTTTTACATCTCAAAAACTATGGTTTCACCTTTCAAAACCTATGTTTTTACCCTTCAAAACCTATGTTTTTGCAACCCAAAACCTATGCTTTTATCGGCTAACATCTGATTGCTTCGTTCAAGAAGAACTTGTTTTCGTTACAATTGTTTGTTAGTCATTATGTTGCAGAAAGTGCTCCAAAACGCGCGTATTTCGCGCCCATTTGCCTGTCGGTGAGCAGCATCGCCCGTATGAGAGCCAAAAATTCAGATTTTCTATGACATTTTTGGCGCACGCAAAACCAACTCTACCTGCACACGCATCGCTCACTCTATATGCGCAAACACCGCTCGATCCGTTGATTTCATGGTATAGATGGTTGCCAAGAAACCGCCGGGGAACGTCGGAATCGACGAAAAAACCGACTCGTTGCTTCTTTTTGCCGCGGACTACTCTTCGTTGAGCAGAATGAAAGCGGCCTGCAGGAGTTTGTTTTTCAGTGCTTCCGGGTAGTCGGGATGTGACTGGATGAACTGCTTGACGAGATGTCGCGCCTCGGTGGAGCGGTGACCCGACAGCAGGGCATTGCACCAGTCGAGCGGGAAGAAGATATCGCCCGTGCGCTGGATTTCCTCCAGAACCTCCAGTCCGGGAGTGATAAAGCGGTTGTTTTGCGGCTCGCGCAAGTGGCTGTTCAGCAGCGAGAGCATGCTGGCGGCATAGGGCTCAATGGCGCGGTTCTCCTTTTTCAGCAGCGATTCAAACAGTTGCTGCTGCACGGCGGGGTCGGGATTGCAGGCCCTGCTCACGAAATCGAACTCGCGGATGACATCGGCATTCTTCAGTCGGGCGCGCTGCCGGCTGATGATTTCCTGCCATTTGGCGGGGCGGAGCATGGCCAGATGGTAGGCCGTGTTGATATAGTTGCGCTCGGTGAGCAGCGGGTTCGAGGCCGATTCCCAGATGTCTTGGATGCTGTCGGCGAGTTCGGGCGTAACGGCAGAACTGCACAGCGAGCGCAGCAGTTGCTGGCGGAACGACTTCACCGGGTGGTTCAGCATGGTTTGCCATAGCATTTTCTCCATCTCGGCGCGCTTTTCCGCCGTTGAATGGCGTGCCACGTGGTTCAGGATATTGGCATAGGTGGACAGCGCCAGTTCGTTTTCCTCTGACGCGGCCAGCATCCACACGCCGGTAAACGTCAGGTCTTCCGCGGCCTTGTGCATCAGATAGTTCTCATAGAGAATCATGGCGGCGGCCATCCGGCTCTGCTCTGTGGAGAGTTCATCCCAACGGTTGATATACTTCAAGACAGCCGTGCTGTCGGCAAACTGGTATCGCGCGTAGCCCATGCCGTCGAGATTGGGCAGCGGATGCCCGTTTCCGGCATCCACGGCGACGGTGCTGACACCCTTTGACTTCACCCATTGGCGGTCGAATTCCTTGATGCCGGCCTGCGGGTTCTCAGCATCGAGAATGGCGATGAGGTCGTCCCACGTGGCATTGGCGTAGGAGAACTGTCGCAGATATTTCTGCAATCCGCTTCTGAAAGCCTCTTCGCCCATCTGCTCTTCCAGTTTGCGCATCATGATGGGCGCCTTGTGATAGATGATGTTTCCATAGAGCAGGCCTGCGTTTTTCAGGTTGTCGAGCGGCTGCTGTATGGGATGTGTGCCTTCGGTGCGGTCGGTGTTGAGGGCCGCAACATAGTGCGCCTTGATGAAACTCAGGTCGTGGTTGATGTGGGGAAACTGCTCGCGCCCTATCTTGTCGGCCATGAAATTGGCGAAAACCTCCTTTGTCCACACGTCGTTGAACCATCGCATGGTGACCAGATCGCCAAACCACATGTGCGCCGTTTCATGTGCCAGCAGTTGCAAGCGGTTTAGTTCCTCGTCGGGAGTGGGGTTTTCTTCCAGGAAAAGGGTGCGGTCGCGATACTGAATGCACCCCGGATGCTCCATGCCGCCGAACTGATAGCCGGGCAGAATGGCAAAATCGTACTTGTCGAAGGGGTAGGGAATGCCCGTGTAATGCTCCAGCCAGCGCAGCGAAAGGGCTATTTCGTCGAACACAATCTGCAGTTGCTCCACCTTCTTGGGGTTGGTTTCGCGGTAGAGGGCGGTCATCTCGCGCCCGTTGCGCACGACGGTCTGCCTCTGAAACCTGCCGGCCGTGAACGAAAAGAGATAGGTGGGCAGGGGCTTGGTCTCAGCAAACCGGAAGGCCGTTGGCTCTGGTTGCTGTTCGCAAGCGCCGTTGCTGATGGCCGTCCAGCCCTCGGGGACTGTCAGCGAGAGCACATATCGCGCTTTCACGTCGGGCTGGTCGAAACAGGGGAACGCGCTCCGCGCATGGTCGGGCACAAAGAGCGTGTAGAGATATTCTTGCTGCCGGTTGAGCGCTTTGTCTTCGCTTTCGCCGGTAATGGTCACGCGGTTGTGGCTTTTGCGCAGGTATTTCCTTGGGATGATGATGTGTTCGTTGCGGAAATCCACGGCTTTCAGCGTTTTCTTGTTCACCTGGCAGCCGCTCACCTTGCCCTGGAAGTCAATCTGCAGGGCCTCTTTCCCGCTGTAGTCGAAGGTGATTACTTCGCTGAACGTCACGGGTTGCTCCCTTTTTTCGGGGATGCTGAACGACAATTCATAGCCCACGTTGTTCACATGCTTTGCCCTGTATTGTGCCAATGGCAGGCTCACGCCGTCTTCCACATTCACTTGCGCCGCGGCAGAGAGCGCCAGCAGCATGCCCGCTAACCATGAGAAAAACCTGTTTCTGTACATACCTTTTCCGTTTGTTTTGTTTTCCTGCAAAGATAACCATAATTCTGCACATGGCAAAAAATATCGCGAAATTAATGACAGGAGAGTCTGCGGCATCGCAGGATGATGAACCATGGAAGGCGCGTGAGCAGGTGGGGCGTTGCCCGATGGCGTGTCTGTGGGCATTGGCAAGGCTCTCGCGATGGTCGTTTTTGAGCAGCCTGATGATGCATCTTGCACGTTAACAGAAGATAAGCAGGGCAAAAAGGTGGTTAAAATTCCATAAACATTTGCAACTTTGCGTGTTTTTTGCGGTCTAATTCGTGTTTTTGCACTATAATTGCAGACGGATTCGCTGGCCCGCTGGCTGCATTTCCGCATGAAAAGAATGAATATTAACTAAATGATGAAAGGTAATAAGACAATGAAAAAAAGTATTTTTTTGATGACGATGGCTGCCGGAGCCATGCTCCTGAGCAGTTGCGCGCTGAAGAAAGACCTCGACAATTGCAGACTGGACAACCAGAGCCTGCAGAACGAGAACAAGGAACTGAATACCAATTACCAGGTGACCAAGGAGCAGTTGGCAGCCGCTAACGCGCGCCTCGCCTCACTGGAGGAGCAACTGGCACAGCAGAAAAAGTCGTATGCTGCCCTGCAGCGCTCGCTCGACAAGAGTCTTACCAATGCCAACCAGAACAATGTGAGCATTGAGAAACTGGTGGATCAGATCAACGAAAGCAACCAATATATCCGCCATCTTACGGAATTGAAGTCGAAGAGCGACTCGCTGAACATGGTGCTTACCAACAATCTGACTCGCTCGTTGAGCAAGGAGGAACTCAAGGAGGTGGATGTGCAGGTGCTCAAAGGTGTGGTTTACATCTCGCTGGCCGACAACATGCTCTATCAGACGGGCTCTTATGAAATCAACGACCGTGCTGCCGAGACGCTCTCAAAGATTGCAAAGATCATCATGGACTATAAGGATTACGACGTGCTGGTGGAAGGAAACACCGACAATGTGCCCATCTCGCGCGAGAATATCCGCAACAACTGGGACCTCTCTTGTCTGCGCGCATCCAGCGTGGTGCAGTTCTTGCAGAACAACTACGGTGTAGACCCGAAGCGACTCACCGCTGGCGGACGCGGAGAATATAACCCGCTGGCAAGCAACAACACCGAAGTGGGCAAGCAGCGCAACCGCCGCACGCAAATCATCATCACGCCGAAACTCGACCAGTTCATGGATCTCATCGACCAGGCTCCCGAGGAGTAGATGCCGATGACGGTATTCGTTATACAGAAGAAGAGGATATGGCCTTGTTCCATATCCTCTTCTTCTTTTTGTTCCTGTAGGTTTCCCGGCGCGGTGTCTGCCTGGTTCCGCCTGTCAGGGTATGCAGTTCTTCTCCAGGAAATCCTCAAACTGGTCGCTATAGCCGTTGAACACGTTGATGTCAACGGCACCGCGGATGCCGCTAACCCTGCCGTCGGGACACAGTTGCCATATCGCCAGTTTCACGTCGGGCTTGAATTCGCCGTAGCGGGCTATCCATACTTGATAGTCGCGCTTGATGTCGGGCGCATCCACCAGGTATTTGTTCACGAAGGTTTGCCCCACATAGAGAATCGGTTTCACACCGCAACGCTGCTCAACCACACGAAGCCACGCGCGAATATTGCTGAAAAGCACCGCCGTTCCGCCCATTGCTCTGATCTGACTGGCCGATGGCTCCACGTCGAGCACTGGTGGCAGGTCGCCTTTCCTTAGGTATGTGCTTTTCAGGAAATAGTTGGCCTGGGCCGTTCCGCCGCTTTTGGTGGAGAAAAAGTGATAAGCGCCCGTGCGAATGCCGTATTTCTTGGCGCTGGAATAGTCGGAAGCGAAGTATTTGTTGTGGATGGTGGTTCCCTCGGTTGACTTGATGTAGCAGAAAGAAACAGGGTAGTCAACGGTGCCGCTGATGCGTTTGCTGCTCTTGTTGCCCAAATGGGCGATGCGAACCTTGCTCCAGTTGATGGCATAATGCTTCTTTCCGATGTCGTGCTGATAGCGCGAGATGTCGATACCATAGATGCGGTCGCTGGTATAAGTGAGGCGCTCGCCTTGGAAACGGTCGTCTTTCCATTCGCCCACGCGCAGGTTGCCCAGCGTGTCGATGGCAAATCCGAAGCCGTTGCGCATGTCGTTGGCCCACATACCGTTATAATAGGTGCCGTCGGGCAGCGAGAGGATGCCGTGGCCTTCACGCTTTCCGTTGCTGTATTCGCCGTCGTATTCGCTGGGCGGCTGCGGTGCGGGCGGCTGTTCTCCCGGTTTGCTCAGATAGTGGGCAAACGCGTTTCGGGGCGTTTTCTTGTCGTTTGTCTGCACGGTGATGTCGTGGCCGCGCTTCAGGGCGGTGAGATGACAGGCAAGGGTGTCGGTCGTTGCCGAGTCAGAGGGCATCAGCGCATGGAAGTGTTGCGTGATGATGAACCCCACGGAGTCGGTTTCTTCGATTTGCTGCAGGGCTGCCAGTGCGCGCGCCGTCATCTTTTTCCACTCCAGGATGTAGGTGGCATAGGTGGCAATGGTGTTGTAGCCCTCATCGGTAACGTTGTGCACGGTGAGGTAGTCGTCGGTTTCCATCGTGGCATGGGTGAGGATGCGGAGCCGCTGACCGTAGTATTCCTTCTGCTTTTCCACGCATTCCTTTGCCGTTCTGCTCATGCTGTCGGTCACGGCATGGGGTGCCGTGTCGGGCAGGCGGATGCGTCCGCGGCACGAAGGAATGAGCATCCAGCGGTCGGTCCATACGCCTTGCTGCATGCGATGGCTGCAAACCAGCGAGTCGCTGGTGGTTGAGAAGGGGCGGCTGCTCCAGTCGGCGGCGGTGATATCTTGCAGATAGAGCACGGGTTTGCCGTTCACCGTCAGGGCGTATGCCCAACTGTGGTCCACGTAAACCTGGTTGCGCTGCTGCTGGCTGTCGGTCATGGGCAGCAGGGGGCGTATGACGGCGGCGGCAAATATAACAAACAGCAGCACGGCAATCGTCCGCGCTGCCTGTCGTCTGCCACGATAATCGTTTCTTTCTTTCTTCATTTCTTTCTGATGGTGCCTCGCCGTGCGGCGATATGCACCTGAATATGAATGCAAAAGTATAAAAACTATTTCTTAGCGAGAAACTTTTCACATTCTTTATCATAAAAAAGATGATAACCGTGATTTTGGTTGATAAAGCAGTAATATGGGTATGGCGGTTTCATTTTTCTTTTGTACCTTTGCAGCGGAAACAAAAAAGGAAGCATCTTTATTATTTATTTATGGATTTAATCAAGAATCAGAAATTCGGGGGTGAGCGCCCTTTGTTTGCCATTCAGGATACACGTTTGGAACAGGTAACCATCACCGAGGGCGAGTCGGGCATCAAGTGTTGCCGCAACATAGAGGCCGACGGATGCCGCTTCATAGGGAAATATCCCTGGTGGCATGTAGACGGTTCGCTCATTACCAACTGCTATTTCGAGGTAGGCAGCCGCTCTGCCATCTGGTATTCCAACGACATGGTGATGAGGGATACCGTCATCGATGCGCCAAAACTGTTCCGCGAGATGAGGAATCTGACGCTCGAGAACGTCGTGATCAACGATGCCGACGAGACGTTCTGGCGCATCAGCGGACTGAAAGTGAAAAACCTAACGCTCCACGAAGGCACTTATCCCTTTATGTTCTGCGACCAAGTGGAAGTGGACGGGCTGGAGTGCGACTCAAAATATGTGTTCCAGTATTGCAAGGACGTGGTGGTGCGCAACGCAAAGATCACCACCAAGGATTCTTTCTGGGAGTGCGAGAACGTCACAGTATACGACAGCGAGATCAACGGCGAATACCTGGGATGGCATTCCAACAACCTTTCGCTGGTGCGCTGCCACATCACGGGCGAGCAGCCGCTGTGCTATGTGAAGAACCTGAAGATGGAAGACTGCACGTTTGGGGCCGACTGCGACCGCATGTTTGAGGATTCCGACGTGGAAGCCTGCATCATCGGCAGCGTTACCAATATCAAAAACCCGCGCACGGGAAGGATTGTCGTGGACTCTGTGGGCAGCATTACCATCGACGAACATATCAAAATGCCCGCCAACTGCGAGATTATCGAGCGCAACGCCAAGGCGGAATAGGCCGCTTCATGGCTGTTTATCATTACTTTTCTCTTTATGGAATATCAGTTCGACCAGATTGTTAGCAGGCGGAATACCAACAGCGTGAAATGGGACGAGGCAGAAGAGGGCATCATCCCCCTGTGGGTGGCCGACATGGATTTCCCCACCTATCCCGCTATTACCGATGCCCTTCGGCGGCGCATCGAACATCCCATTTTTGGCTATACGTATGTGCCGCAGAGTTATTATGAATCGGTGATTGGATGGTTTAGGCAGAGGCACGGACTCGAAGGGGTGACTCCTGCAGACATCATCTATACTTCTGGCGTGGTTCCTGCCATTTCGGCCATTATACGTGCACTCACGTTGCCCGGCGACAAGGTGCTGGTGCAGACGCCCGTATACAATTGCTTCTTCTCAAGCATACGTAATCAGGGATGCTTGGTGGAGGAAAACCGGCTGATTTATCAGAACCGGACCTACGAAATAGACTGGGATGATTTCGAAGAGAAATGCGCCGACAGCCGTGTGCGCTTGTTTGTGCTCTGCAATCCTCACAACCCCGCCGGCCGCGTGTGGAAGAAAGACGAACTGAAACGCATGGGCGAAATATGCATGCGCCACAACGTGTTCGTCGTTTCAGATGAAATACATTGCGAACTCGTGATGCCGGGACACGAATACACACCTTTTGCCTCACTCGGGGAGGATTTCCTCAAAGGCAGTGCCACGTGCGTGGCTCCCACCAAGGCGTTCAACATAGCGGGATTGCAGATTGCCAACATCATCGCGAAGGATCCGGCGAAACGGGAACGCATCGACCGCGCCATCAACCTGCATGAAGTGTGCGACGTGAACCCCTTCGGTGTCATCGCCACCGAGGCCGCCTATACCGACGGGGGCGCAGAATGGCTCCGGCAACTCAATGTTTATATTCACGAAAACTACAAATTCCTTTGCCAGTTCTTCGAAAACAATCTGCCAAAGTTCCCCGTGGTGACGCTGGAAGGCACGTATCTGGCATGGGTAGACTGCTCCGTGCTGGCCATGTCGTCGTCTGAAATCGTGGAACATCTGTATCGCGAGCACCGAGTGTGGCTCAACGACGGGGAAATGTATGGCGAACACCTCAAGCCTTTCGTGCGAATCAACCTCGCTTGTCCCAGGAAAGTGCTCGAAGAAGGGCTGCGCCGGGTGGCCGAAGGACTTCAGAACATGTAGCCGACGCTCAGTTCCAGGCTTCGGTTTTTCGACTTCCAGTCCTTCAAGGCGCTTGTCAGCCCGTAGTTGTATCTCAGGTCTACAAAGATGCCGTTGTTCATGATGGCACCGATGCCGCCCACAAGCGAGCAGCCCCATCGCGTGTGCCCCTCTTTCCATTCTGTATCGTCAACCGGCTCTTCCGGCTTCCAGTTCTTGATGGTATTCTTCATGTCGGCCAGATATTCCGGTTCGGGACCGGCCAGCAGGTAGAATCCTTTCCCCGTGGGGAAGCATTTCAACAGCAGCGGCATATTAATATAATGGTAAGAGAACACCCAGTCGTGCGCCTTCTCTGCTCCCATGTCCGTATAGATCGTGATCTTGTATCCGCGGTTGGCATAATAGAGTTCTCCCTGAAGGTCGAAATGGTCGCTCAGCGAATAGGTGACGATTCCTCCGGCGGCAAGTCCCCATTTTGAATCAATGTCCATGTCGTAGCCGACACTTTGCTTCGAATACACACCGCCTGCCTTCACGCCGTAGCCCCATTGTGCCCTCATCTGTATGCAGAAACATGCGCAGAGAGATAAGAGAATCATTCTTGTTTTCATTGCTTGTCGTTTTTTTACAAAACGTTCCGGCTGTCTTTTTATTGTATCGCCATTACTGAAATGTGCCGCAATGCCTCGGTTTGTCGCCGATCCTAAGCACCAAAAGCATCGCTATAATCACCGAGGATGAATAACGAAAAGTCGAGAGTTTCTGTAGTAGGCTCTTGTGTTGTCGTTATCTGAAAAAGGAATGAGGATGCGCGCTTGGTGGCGGCACCCTCATTCGTGGAAAAGGTATGTATCTTAGAAGTCGAATTGTATGTCCGAGTCGTTGTCCACGCGGAAGCGCGGAGCCTGTGCGGGCTCTGTGGGCTGGTTATTGCTGTCCAGTTCCATGAATAAGTTGCTTC
>ODAI011425743.1_pt1 | contig 31911 bp, 24 predicted proteins | sample 1539321 | NCBI WGS metagenome assembly ODAI01 (sample SAMN02144231, study PRJEB22623) | gut metagenome | biome: sheep rumen | host: Ovis aries | place: New Zealand
AAAGAAGGATGAGAATATTCCTGTAGTCGCCAAGGCCGAAGACAAGGAGACGTTTGATCGCTGCCGCCAGATCTGTAATCAGTCCCGCAATGATAATCTGGAGAAGATAACCAAACTTAAGCGGGAGCTTGATCCTGCCATCTCTGGCTCTACAGCTAATAAGATTGAAATCTATGAAAAATCCAATGGGAATTTTATAATTCCGGGTTCCGTGTCGTTAAGCGCTGTTGCTGCTGTTGAGCTTGTTATAGTTAAGCTCAAGAGTGATAAGGCAAAGTATGAAGAGGAACTTAAGAAACGGAAGGCAGATGAGGAGTTGAATAAGGACGTCTGTGAAGAGTTGAACAGCTTTGAACGCTCAAACACGCCCTCACCGGCGAAATTCCTTTTGGATAGATATACGGAAAGGAAAGATAATGAGATTACCCCTCAGGAAAAGGAACTGAAAAAGGCAGAAAAGGAAACTGAAAAGGCTAAAAAAGAGAAAGACGTTGCAAATGGAGAGCTGAAGAAATTGTCGTTGAAGTGGAAAGATCAGCTTCTCGAGCTGGCCTCTCCTTGGGTACGTGTGTCCATGCCGATGGCTACTGCAGAGGGTGGCGTGTTCTTCAGACCACAAGAGGGTGACGAGGTGCTCGTCAATTACGACAGCGACAACGTGGAGCGACCCTACGTGGCGGGCAGCCTGTATTCGAAGGAGCATCTCGACCCGGGCGGGAAGATGGTCATCAAGTCGCCCAGCGGACAGAAGATCTCCTTCAATGTGGCCAAGGATGACTCCGACTTCGTGTCGTCGATGACTCCATTCCTTAGTGCCTTACAGAAATATATCCCAGGCATGCCGAAGCTCACTTTGGGCGATGCTGCCAGGAAACTCTGCGGAGGTATCACCCTCACCGACGAGTTCGGCATGTTCTCGGTCGATATGTCTTCTACTAAACGTGCAGTTAGCATCAAGTCGCCATACGGTAATGTGAGTGTCAGCGCCTTCTCTGGCATTTCCATCTCTGCTCCCAATGGCGACGTGAAGATAGAGGGAAAGAATGTTACTATCTCTGCTGGTAATAATCTCTCGATCACCTCTGGCACTAATGTGACCCCGGAGAATAGCAAGGACGACAGCAAAGAGAAGGATAAAAAAGAAGATGAGAAGAAGAAAAAAGGTGAAGTAGATCCTGCAAGCGTCAAGCTATATGAGGTGTCTAAGAAGCAGAAGGCCTGGAACCTTGTCAAGAAGGGGTGGAACCTCGGATGGGAGAGTGGCCTGCCGGTTGCCCAGAGAAAAGCACAGGAGAAAACTGGTGGCCTGCTGAAGGGGCTCCAGGTGGTCGATGTCGCCATGCTGCGTTCGCTCTTCGACGTGTTCCTGCGACCTATCGAGGGCACGTTGTGCGTGAAGTCTAACAACTATCTGAAACTTGAGGCAGGTAAGGGAAAGGCTGAGATTAGCGTGGAGCGTTACAATAAGAAGTGGCAGGAACTGAAGGGCATTGAGAAAGATGCTGATAGGCAGATGTTCTTTGCCAAGATGACAGCTTACATCAAGCGCATCGACTCGAAGGTAGGTCGGTTCTGCGATGATTATATGAATCTGAAGAAAGATGCCGTCGAGAAGAAGCATGAGTATGGCGCCCGTTTGGACTACTTCTGGAATCCTGATGTCGAAAAGCCCAAGTTTATGGAAGCAGCATTCAAACTCGGCGACAATGAGTTCAAGAAGAATGATGCGGAATACAAAGGCGGAACGGTAGATTTGTCTGTAATCAAGTTAGACAATATCAAGGAGAAGGGAGATCACGCCATCTATGTGCCTAAAGTTACAATTCTCCACACCCTGAAAGGCGTCAAGGAGTATATTAACCCGTCGGCAGAGGCTTACTGCGAGGCAGCATGGGGACTTCAGCGCAAAGCCCGTGCCTATACCACCTGTTTCTCAGATGATACGGTCAAGGCTGTCAACAAGTCGGTATTTGGAACATCCAAACACCCTGATACCGAATGGATTGACAAGTGCTTTATGGACGTTATATGTGACAAAACGGTAGGCGAGCTTGTCAATACGGTGTCTGACTGGGAGTCTCGCTTCGGCCGTAAGGGCAGCGAGCCCACAGAGGCTTTCCTGGGCCATAAGGCTGTTGAGGATAAAAAGGATGTCTTCGCCGATCCGAAATTGCTTAAGCGCAGGATGGTGGCTAAGTTCTTGCTCAAAGTGTATAACGCCGAAGGCAATCAGATTAAGCTTACTGGCGCGGCAGCAGCTTTGTCGCCAGTGCCTGTACAGGGAAAATACTTCCAGCTGAGCTATACTACGCAGAACGAGATAGATAACGAGTTGCTGATGAAGAATTGGGATGTCGTGGCCTCACTTGATGTCAAGAAGTCGAAGAGAGGCTTCTGGGCCAAGATCCTTAAGTTCCTTGACGATCAGGAAAATAACTGGATTGGAGTGCGCAGTAGCGTTAAAAAATCATGGAGTCCCTTCTTCGATTCCAATAAGCCCAAGTGGTATGAGCGTAGAGTATGGAATGATAAGGGCGGGAAGATTATCTTCTCTGATACCAAGGGCGCCACTTACGGCTTCAACGGCGAGAATATTGAGAAATGGAAGCAGGCCGGACTCGATAATATCGAGAATCTGAAGAAGGCCATTAGTGGTATTTGACAATTGAACATTGTGATTTGATAAGATTTGAAGGATTGATATTATATAATGCATTAATTTATGGCAGATTCTATATTCAAGCATTGGGAAGAGACTATTGACGGCTTGGCAGATGACGATTTTAAGAAAGGTGTACTGACGGCTATCAGAAAACTCAAGGATGAGGTCTATAACCTGAAAGTCGATAACCTCAATCAGCAATATGGCAGGGTGATTCGTGATGACAAGCGCATCGTGCTCTCTGCTCCTGAAATCATTATAGGTGACGTGAATCTTGGGGGAATGCTCAACCCGGATGGCTTTTCGAAGGTCGTGATTCGAGGTAACGATGTCAACCTGCAAGGTGTCGGTGACATGGGGCAGGTTGATGTGCGGGCGCCGTTAATCAGTCAGGTGGCAGAGAATGTCGGCATCGACGGCAATGAGCATGTAGTCGGCGGCGTATCCCAGATTTACAGTCAGGCTTGCAATGTCTCTATCCTGAGCAATCAGGTGAAGAAGGATGGTGCCTTTCCTGGCTATAGCCCCATGACTGAGGGTGGAATCAAGATTAGCTCAGAGCATAAGGTAGAAATCAGTGCCGCCAAGGGGCATGATACGCGCATCAAGAAGCTGGATGAAGAGATCAGTCTACTCGAAAGGAGTAAACCTCGTATTCAGGCCGATGTTGACAGGCTCGCTAAGGAATATAAAGCCCAAAGGGAAGAAGTCGACCAGTACTTTGACAAGAAGGAGAAACTGGGCAAGGATGATAAGGCTATCCGCATCGACTATACTGACATGGACGAGATCAATTTGCGTATTGAGGAACTGTCAACGGGACTCTCCGATACCATCTACAAGTATTCTAATGCCTTGACAATGTTGGCAGAGAACGAACGGCTCTTGAGTTACTTTAAGTCGCAAAAGGATAAATTGTCGAAGGTCACTGCAGACAACTTCAAGAAGAAATCTACAAAGGCGTCGGTGTCAATCAATGGTGAGGTTATCAACATGACTTCAATGGATGATGATGGTAATCTGCGAACAAACAGCAGAGCAGGTGTGAACGTGATGACCAATGCCATGATGATTGCAGGCAGCACAGACGAGAAAGGCTCGTTGCCCAAGAACAACAAACTGCTGGTGGGCATGCGCGATGTGGAGATTACGTCAGCCGGAATCTCTGACGTCAAGATGGATGAAGAGGATAACCTCGTGAGTGCCCAATACAAGGCAGAGGGCAGTTTCCTGGTGACATCGAAGAACATTACTCTGGAGAGCGTCAACTACGAGACTGCTGAGAAGAAACGGAAAGAGAAAGGTCTTACTCCCAATGGTAAGATTACTCTGAGGTCAAAGAGTGTCGAAGTCAACACTGTCAATACTTCTGATGTCGAGGTTGACGAGAATGGTGAGGTTACTAAGGCAAAATACACCTCTGCCGGAGAGGTAATGATCCTCTCAAAGGTTTTCGGCATGTCTGCCATAGACTATGAGAAAAACGGTCAGGAGGCGAAAGAGACTGCCCTGACTAAAGGTGGCACGTTCTTCGTGCGTACTGAGAACAATGCCATCTCTGCTGACGGAACTGACGGAAAGGCGATGGGAGTCATCGACCTCAATGCCAAGAATGTATCCATCAAATCGTTTGATCTCGACAAGGATTCGAAACAGAACAAGGAGCCATCCAGTGGAGGCCATGTGTGGATAGGTGGCGAGAATGCTACGCTCTATGCAAAGAAGGAGAATATTCTTTGGGGTGGAGAGCAGATGCAGGTATTGGGTAATGATGCTTTGCTCGTGCATGCAGAGAAAACCGCAGAGTTGCAGCAGGGTACTGATGCCCTTGTTGTACTCAAGGGAGGCAATGCCGAAATTTCTGGCAAGAAGAATACGATCTTTGGCGATACCACAGTCAATGTGCTTACCTCGCCCAGCATCACAGGGGATAACCTCTCTGTGAAAAAGGCTTTTGCGTCACCTAACATAAGCGACGGCATGATGGTTGACACCAAGAATACTAGCGGCACCTCCTCATCTGTTGAGGCGAAGGGCAAGGATGACGAGCAACTCGTGAAGCGCGAGGAACCTGCAGAGAAGCCCACTGGCGACCGCACAATGGATGAACGCCTCAAGCAGAGCACGTCGGCACCTGCGAGCACTTCTACGTTATTGCCGCATTGACAACAATGAATTATGAATTATGAACTAAGTGAACTATGAATAGTTTTATCGAATCAGAAATCAACGATACCGAGAAGCGGATGACGGGTTTCAGATACCTGCTCACTTTCCGATATATGAATCTGTGTGTAAAAGCTGATGCCAACTCCTTATTGCCTGTCACTGTCGTCGTTGACGGAGAGGAAAAGAATATCGAGGACGTTGGCGAGGTCATGATTACAGATGATTATCATATAGCCATCATTCCTAAGAAAGCGAAAAACCTTAAGGCTATTCAGGAAGGTGTGGCCGATGCGCATCCGGAATTCAAGACGAAGGTCTTGCGTATGGAGGAAGACGAGGACAGCACCTTCCTCTTATATGAGATGCCACCAGTAAACAAAGAGCGTCGCGACTTCCTTGACGAGGCGGTGAAATCTCTTCACGACGAGTGCAAAGTGCGCCTCGAGGAAATCAGGGCAGAAGAATTAGCAGGATTTGCACAGCTTTACGTGGCGGAGCCCGAAGAACTCAAGGATGCTACTGATGCCCTTGACGATTGTTACAATCGCCATGTCGACAGCATCAATGAAATGCTGGAAGACAAGCAAAAGGAAATAGGGGATGCATACGAACGCTATGAGTCTACTCATGGGAATGACGACCAGACAGAGGAAGAAGACTTCGCCGTCATGCATTCAATGAGAATGAGCGATATGGAAGAAAAAGCTTAAGCTATGCACTCGGCTTTGCCGCATGACTCCGCCAGGAACTATGAACAGTGAATCTGAACTATTCGCTCCAGTTCGTCGATCTCCTCTTCCGTCGTGGCCCAGCTGGTCACGAAGCGGCAGATGGTGTGGTGCCTGTCAGTCTGTCCGAAGTGGGAGAACACCACTTTGCGCCCAAGCTTCTCTGCCTGCTCGTTGTTGAGAACCACAAACTGCTGGTTGGTGGGAGAGTCTACATAGAATTCAAATCCTTTGCGAACAAAGATGTCCTTCATCCGCATAGCCATCTTGATGGCGTGCTCTGAGAGCTTGAAGTAGAGATTGTCTGTGAACAGCGCTTCGAACTGCAGGCCTATCAGGGCGCCTTTGGCAATGACGGCTCCATGCTGCTTCTGGATGGAAAAGAAGTGCTTGTGGGCATTCTGGTGAGTAAAGACCACAGCCTCGCCGCAGAGCGCGCCAATCTTTGTACCGCCGATATAGAATACGTCGCAGTGACGGGCAAGGTAGGGGAGGGTGATGTCGCTTCCCTCTGCCATCAGGCCATAGCCGAGACGTGCACCGTCGATATAGAGCGGTATCTCGTAGCGCTGGCAAACCTTGTAGATGTCGTCAAGTTCCTTGGCAGAGTAAAGCGTGCCGAACTCCGTAGGAAAGGTGATGTAGACCAGTCCCGGGTGTACGGCGTGGTCCTTGTTGCCGTCGTGCATATAGTCGTCCAGATACTTGTCGAGCGCTTTTGCCTCCATCTTCCCCCCGGTGTCGGGAAGGGTGATGATCTTATGCTCCGTAAACTCCACGGCACCAGCCTCGTGAACGTTGATATGCCCCGTTCCTACGCAGATGACGCCCTCATACTGGTAGAGCATCGAGTCGATGGTGGTGGCATTGGTCTGTGTGCCTCCCGTCAGAAAGAAAATCTGGGCATCGGGCAGGCCGCATGCCTTGCGGATGCGCTCCTTGGCACGCTCGGAGAACTCGTCGAAGCCGTAGGGCGTCGGCTTGGCACTGTTGTGTCTCACCAGATTGTCGAGTACCTGCTGGCAGGCACCGTTATTATAGTCGCATTCGAATGAAATCATATCTTTTGTTACCTTTTGGCTGCAAAATTACATAAAGTTTCGCGAAAAGCTTGCAGAGTTCAAATGAAATTTGTATATTTGCGTTCAAATTTGTTTTTATATAGGGATGAGGTCGAGACAAAAGACAGCTTTTGGTATATTGTTGGCTGTTGCTTTATCGTTGATCTTCTCTGCCTGGGATGACGGGCGGGGCGATCTCATCGGGCCTATTCCTCTGAAGCCGCTTTATGATGATCCGACGCAGTGGTATATAGAAGACCGTGGCGCTGAGGTAGACCTCTTCTATATAATCTCTACCGAGACTGGCGACCATCTGATAGGCGGCGATACTTGTCACTTTGCCGATACGAGGAATGAATATCTGCGTGGCCGCATGAGGCACGAGATGCATGCCGTCGATTCGTTCTATTCTGGCAAGCTCAACTACTACTCGCCATATTACCGCCAAGTGTCATTACCGTCTTGGGGCTTGGAGAATACGGCCATGTTGCGCCTGCCTCTAGCCTTGTCGGATGTTCGTCGCAGTTGGGAGTATTATCTTGAGCATTTCAATCACGGGCGCCCCTTTATCTTGGCAGGATTCAGCCAGGGGGCGCATGCGTTGAAGGATATTATGATGCGGATGCCCGACAGTATTGCTTCGAGGATGGTAGCGGCCTATGCCATCGGCTATAAGATCACGGCAGAGGATACGGCAGCCTGTCGTCACCTGCGTCCGGCCCTTGGGGCTACGGACACGGGGGTAACCATCTGCTTCAATTCCGTGAAGTCGTTGGAGAGCGAGATTCCTGTGGTGAGCGCTGGCAACCTGTTCTGTATCAATCCTGTCAATTGGCGCACGGATACGGTGTCCTGTCCGTTTGTCCTCTATGGCAGAAGGAAGAATGACACGCTTTCTGTACGTCTTGACCCAGAGAGTAAGCTATTACTGATTGGCGACTATAAGATAGACAAGCCGATGGGCGTGATAGGCAGGCCTGGTAATTATCATCACCTGGAATTGAAGTTCTTCTATCCCTATATCCGGAAGAACATGGCCGATCGTGCGGACGCTTTCCTGAGGAAAAATGAATAATCCCCGCTGATGAGCGAGGATTATTTTCTATAGTGCTTCGAGCATGCGCTTGATTACTACCGAGCAGCTGATCTCGCGATTGGCAGCCTCGGGGATGACAAGGCTGTTGGGACTCTCTATCACATCATCGGTGACTATCAGATTACGACGCACGGGCAGGCAGTGCATGAATTTGCCGTTGTTTGTCCACGACATGTGCTCGGTGTCGACCGTCCAGGACCGATCCTCGCAGGTGATCTTGCCGTAATCGGCAGGATTGGTGACTCCTGGGTTACTCCAGTTCTTGGCATAGATGAAGTCTGCACCCTCGAAGGCTTTCTTCTGGTCGTATTCCACACGGGCATTGCCGATAAACTTCGGGTCGAGTTCATAGCCCTTGGGGTGGGTAATGACGAGGTCTACGTCTGGGGCGGCATTCATCCACTGGGCAAACGAGTTGGGAACGGCCTGTGGAAGGGCGCGGCAGTGAGGTGCCCACGTCAGAACCACTTTCGGGCGCTCTACCGTCTTGTGCTCCTCGATGGTGATGAGGTCGGCAAAGGCCTGCAGCGGATGCACGGTGGCTGTCTCCATGGCGAAGACGGGGCGCCCGCTGTATTTGATAAACTGATTCAGCACGGTCTCGGCATAGTCGTATTCGCGATCGGTGAGTCCTGCAAAACTGCGCACGCCAATCAGGTCGCAGTAGCAGCCCATGACGGGAATGGCCTCCAGCAGATGCTCGCTCTTGTCGCCATCCATGACGACGCCTCGCTCTGTCTCCAGTTTCCAGGCACCTGCATTTACGTCGAGCACGATGACGTTCATGCCCAGGTTCATGGCAGCCTTCTGTGTAGAGAGCCTGGTGCGCAACGAGTTGTTGAAGAAAATCATCATGAGGGTCTTGTTCTTGCCTAGATGCTGATACTTGAAACGCTCGTTCTTAATCTCAAATGCCTCGGCCATCGCCTTGCCAAGGGGGCCGATATCCTCTACATTAATAAAACTCTTCATATTATTCTTATTCTTTTGGTAATGTCATGATAAATCGGGCGCCGTCGGTGTAGGTGGTGTCGAGGATGATATCTCCTCCCATGCGGCGCGCCAGGTTCCTGGCTACGGTCAGGCCAAGGCCCGTGCCGTCGTAGTATTCGTCAAGTTGAACGAATTCACCGAAGATATTTTCTGCCTCTTTCTTGGGGATGCCGATGCCCGTATCTTCTACGATGAACTTGACGGTGTCTGTATCTTGTTGCAGTATCAGCTTTACTTTGCCGGTTTTTGTGAACTTCTGTGCATTGTCGAGCAAGAGAGTCAACGCACGGGTCGCATAGCGGAAATTGGTGCAGATTTCTGCCTCCCCACTGTCTTCCGGGCACAGCATTTCAAACTGGATATGTATGGCCTTGTAGATACCAGAGTTCTGGCAGGCTTGTTCTGCAATCTCGATGGCCTGTTTCTTGTCTTCTTTGCGGATGACGGTCTGGTTGTTGGCCTCAGAGAGCTCCAGCATCTTATTGACAAGTTCCGTGATGCGGTTTGTGTTCTCGGAAATTCTTTTCTCGATGTCTTCTTTCTCTTCTTTCTTCAGTTCTACCTCCTGAGTCGTGAGTATCTGTGTGAACCCGTTGAGGATATTCAGTGGCGTGCGGATTTCATGTGAGATCTGCTGGATAAAGTCTGTCTTCATCCGCGAAGATTCCTCGGCACGGGCATTGGCTATGGTCAGTTCCTCGTTTTTCTGCTTCAGTTGCTGGTTCATCTCTGCCAGTCGCTTGGTGGCCTTGCTCCTGACATAGGAGAAAATGATGAAGAAGACAATCAGAAGCATCAGGACCGAAAATGCCACGATGATACGCTGACGGGTGATCGACTTCGACTGCTCGGCAATCTTGGCTTCTTTCTCCTGTGTCTCGTAGATGATGGCGAGTTCTGCCGCATTGTGCTTACGCTCGTATTCATCGATGGAGTCAACGGCATCCACGATCCGCTGGGCCGTGTGCATCGCCAGCTCCTTGCGCCCTGATTTCTTATAAGCATTATAGAACGGTACGAGGTAGGTCTTCAGGTAATACATCGACTTGGGCATGGCCCACGAGGTGGCGAGTGAATCGAGCTTGGGTGTGAGGTTTGCCAAGTCCTCCCAGCGTTCTGCTTTCTCTAAGTATTCAGAATTGTCGACAATGCCGATGCTGCTCTTAGAGTAGTCCGACTTGAGAAATTCCTGATAGATCTTGTCTGCCTCCTTACGCTGTCCAGTCTTAACCAAGACGATCGCCTTATGCGTATTCAGACTGCCCTGATACTCCTCAGCAGTCCGCTTGGGACATTCTGGGGAGGACAGCAGTTCTGTGATGGCATCCTCGGCAGCAACCACCCATTTTTCTGCCTTGTCGAAATTGTCGGTACTGGTGTAGGCGTCCATGATGTTATACGACACTCTCGCCCAGGCGTAGATGTGGTCGTAGAGCTTTGTCTGAGAGGCCAGCCGTTTCAGGGTGTTGTAGGCATGGGTGAAGTTTTTCTCTGCTTCCTCAGTGCGGCCAAGCTGCATCTGGCAGTAGCCGATGTCGTGAAGCAGAATGGCCTTCCAGTGTTTTCCTGCGTCTGTGTCGTCATCCTTGGCAATGTTCAGTCCCTCGGTGGCTGTGGCCAGTGCCCCCTGCTGGTCTCCCTTGATGGTGAGAATGGTAGAGAGCTGGTCGTAGGCGAAGTAGCAGATGGAGGCGCGCTCCAGAAAAAGCTCGTTGTTCGACAGAGCCTTCTTGTAATAGAGCTCTGCACTTAGTTCCTGCCCCATCTTGAAATAGATCTGGGCACGGTAGAAATTGATTTTGGCATCGCTGAGATGATGAACGTCTTCCAGACTGTCCACCACGAGCAACGCATGGTTGTAGTCATTGTCCATCGCGGCATAGACCAGCGAGTCGTTGAAGTCCAGTTGCTCTGCTGTAAGTCTTGACTTGGTCTTGCCTTTGCTGCACGAGGCTACTATGAGCAAACAAAGGAATGCCCATAGGATAGTGGTAATGGTATTTGGTCTTAGCTTCATAGTGTGTCGTTAAATTTGCCTATGCTCTTATTTGTCCTTCGCCCTCGATGAGCCACTTGTAGGTGCATATCTCTTCGAGTGCCATCGGTCCGCGCGGACCGAGCTTCTGGGTGCTGATGCCGATTTCTGCACCAAGTCCGAACTGGGCTCCGTCGGTAAATGATGTTGGCGCGTTCCAATAGACGCAGGCTGCATCGACATGGGCTTGGAACTGGCGGGCGGTGGCTTCGTTGTTCGTCACGATGGCCTCGCTGTGGCCTGAGCCGTTCTCGTCGATATGGGCAAGGGCTTCTTCGAGCGAGCCGACGGTCTTGATAGCGAGTTTATAGTCCATAAATTCTGTGCCGAAGCTCTCCTCGGTGGCATGTTCCAGATAGGGGTATTTGCCGTCGAGGGCTGTATATGCTTTCTCGTCTGCATAGATGATGACACGCTTTTCTGCCATAGGCCTTACGAGCTCTACTATGTCAACGAGTCTGTCTATATGTACTAACAAGCAGTCGAGCGCGTTGCAGACGGATACCCTGCGCGTCTTGGCGTTGTTGATGATGGCTTTGCCCATCTCCAGGTCACCATCCTTGTCGAAATAGGTATTGACAACGCCTGCCCCCGTCTCGATAACGGGGATTCGGGCTGTGTCGCGCACAAAGTCAATGAGCTTGCGCCCTCCTCGTGGGATGCAGAGATCCACATACCCCACGGCATTGAGCATCTCGCCCGTGGCCTCATGCGTGGCAGGCAGCAGTGCTACAACATCCTTCGAAACACCAAACTTCTCGAGAATCTCGTGGATCAGCGCCACCTCCTCGCGGTTACTGCAGTCGGCATCCTTACCGCCTTTCAGCACACAGGCATTGCCGCTCTTGAAACAAAGAGAGAATACGTCGAACGTTACATTCGGGCGTGCCTCATAGATCATGCCGATGACACCGAAGGGTACGCTGACACGACAGAGGCGCAGACCGTTGGGCAGCGTCTTCTGTTTCGTGATATGGCCGAGTGGAGTAGGCAGGGTGGCCACGTTGCGCATATCGGTGGCGATGCCTTCGAGTCGGCTCTCTGTCAGCTGCAGGCGGTCGTACAGAGGATTCTCTTTCGACATCTTCGCCAGATCCATGGCGTTGGCTTCCAGGATTCTCTCCTTATTATATATAATGGCATCGGCTACAGCGTTCAGGATTTTGTTACGCTGCTCATCGCTCAGCAGGGCCAGACTCTTGCTGGCGCGCTTTACTTTCTCGAATGTCTCTTTTAGTTGCATATTATTCTGTCTTTGGGATAAACTCTGTATGGGGCGTAGCTTTCAGGTTCTCGATGAGGTCGGGGAGGATATTCTCACGCTCACCATTGGCGATAATCACACGGATACCAGCCTGCGACACCTTACTTGCTGTGGTGTACTTGGAGTGCATGCCGCCACGCCCGAAAGCACTCTTCTCTGGCTGGATATATTCACTGAGGTCGCGCCCGGGAGCCACTTCCCAGATCAGTTCCGCATTCGGGTCGTCGGGGTGGGTGGTGTAGATACCGTCAATATTCGAGAGCAAGATCAGGGTGTCGGCCTCCATCATCTGAGCGATGAGGCCTGAGAGCTCGTCGTTATCTGTAAACATCAGTTCCGTCACCGAGACGGTATCGTTCTCGTTCACGATGGGTAGCACGTCGTTCTCCAGCATCACGGTCATACAGGCGCGCTGGTTGCGATATTGTTCACCTGGTTCGAAGTTCTCCTTCATCGTGAGCACTTGGCCTACATGGATGTTGAACTCGCGAAACAGATCGTAGTATAGTCCTACGAGCTTCACCTGCCCTACGGCAGAAAACAGCTGGCGCTGTTCTACTGAGTCGAGCGAATGGTCTACCTTCAGCTCTCCACGCCCGGAGGCCATGGCACCTGAAGACACGAGAATCACCTCGATATCCTGTTTCCTGAGCCAGGCAATCTGGTCTACGAGTGCCGACATCCGCGTAACGTCGAGTTTGCCGTCCTTGCGTGTCAGTACGTTTGAGCCTACTTTGATGACGATTCTTCTTTTCATATCAGTCTTACATCTTTGATGTGATCTATCTCTGGTGTCGAGCCAATGGTGCCTACGATGCTGATGATGTCGAAGCGCACGGATGATTTGACGTGGTGCGACTTCACATAGTGGTTGATGGCAGACAGCAGACTGAGGCGCTTCTTATAGTCGATGGCTTCCTCTGGATTACCGAAGAGCCTGTTGCGCCGCGTCTTTACCTCGATGATCACGAGGGTGCCCCCGTCTTTGGCAATAATATCGAGGTCGTGGTGCCCTGACTTCCAGTCGCGTTCCAGAATCTCATAGCCTCGTTTCTCTACAAACTCAGCTGCAAGCTCCTCGCCCCACTTTCCCAGTTCATTATGCGCAGCCACTGCTATTTACTTCTCCGCGTCTTTCTTGCGAATCTCTACGCGGCGGATCTTGCCGCTGATGGTCTTTGGCAGTTCGTCGACGAACTCAATGATACGTGGGTACTTATAGGGAGCTGTCACTTTCTTCACGTGCTGCTGCAGCTCCTTGATGAGTTCGTCGCCGGCTTTGTCCTTCCACTCCTTACCTAGTACGACGGTTGCCTTTACCACCATACCGCGAATGTCATCGGGCACACCAGTAATGGCGCACTCCACTACAGCAGGATGGGTCATCAGGGCTGATTCTACTTCAAACGGACCAATACGATAGCCGCTTGACTTAATCACGTCGTCAATACGCCCCTCAAACCAGTAGTAGCCATCCTCGTCTCTCCAGGCCATGTCGCCTGTATGGTAGAGTCCGTCGTGCCAAGCCTCGCGAGTCAGCTCCGGATCGCGATAGTATTCCTTGAAGAGTCCGATGGGCTTGCGGTCGCCTACGCGAACCACAATCTCCCCCTTCTCGCCATCCTCGCATGGGGTACCGTCGGCACGTACCAAGTCGATGTTGTACTGTGCATTGGGAATACCCATCGAGCCTGGCTTGGGTTCCATCCAGGGGAAAGTACCCAAAGTCATTGTGGTCTCTGTCTGTCCGAAGCCCTCCATCATCTTAATGCCTGTCTTTTCATAGAACTTATCGAAGACGGCAGGATTCAGGGCCTCGCCAGCCGTACAGCAGTATTCAAGACTCGAGAGGTCATATTTCGACAAATCTTCACGGATCATGAAACGGTAGATGGTAGGAGGCGCACAGAAGCTTGTCACCTTATATTTCTCTATCTGGCGCAACAGGGTGTCGGCATTAAACTTTTCGTGATCGAACACAAACACAGTTGCTCCGGCAAACCACTGGCCGTAGAATTTGCCCCATACGGCCTTGCCCCAACCAGTATCGGCTACGGTCAGGTGTAGCGATCCCTCATGGAGATTATGCCAGAACACGCCGGTGGAGAGGTGCCCCATTGCATAGAGGTAGTCGTGGGCTACCATTTTCGGCTCGCCGCTGGTACCGCTGGTGAAGTACATCAGCATCGTGTCGTTGTTGTCGTTCACGAAGGCAGGACGCACAAACTTTGGCGCATTCTTCCACTCACTCTGCCAGTCATGGAACCCTTCGGGGATGGGCTTGCCGTGATCCGTGATGGTGATATACTGCTTCACGGTGGGACTTTCAGACATGGCAGCCTGGATCTGACTGACTACGTATGCATCGTCCACGCAGATGATGGCCTTCACAGAGGCACGGGTATTGCGATAGATAATGTCTTTCTTCGTCAACATGTGGGTGGCGGGAATCACGATGGCACCGATTTTACAGAGGGCGAGCATCACTACCCACCACTCATAGCGGCGCTTTAGGATCAGCATCACAGGGTCGTTCTTGCCGATGCCGAGTGACTGCAGGTAGCTGGCTGCCTGATCGCTCTGCTCTTTCAACTCTCCGTAGGTGGTACGGATTTCTTCTCCCTGATCGTTTGTCCAAAGGAGGGCGAGCTTCTCAGGTGCCTCCTCAGCCCACGCATCCATCACATCGTAGGCGAAGTTGAAGTTCTCGGGAATGATGAACTCCAGGTTCTTGTTGTAATCTTCAACAGACGTAAACTTGGTCTGCTTCAAAAATCTCTCTATCATAGTTAAGTCCTATTCTACTGTAAATGCTAAGAATTTCACGGGTTTGTCGCCTACGGCCAGCATGCCGTGGGGCTTTGTGGAATCGAAATATATGGAGTCGCCTTCTTCAAGGATGATGGTCTTGCCTCCGATATAGAGTTCCATCTTTCCCTCAAGCACAAGGTTGAACTCCTGTCCTGGATGGGTGTTCTTGTAGATCGTGTGAGCATCGGGCTTGGGCTCTACAGTCACAATAAACACGTTGGCTTTGTGGTTGACGAAGCCGCCTACCAGCGACTGGTACTTGTAGGCCTTGGTACGCTCGATACTCATGCCTTGCCCCTTGCGCGTCACGTAGTAGGATTTCATGTGAGGGGCTTCAGCGAAGATCAGCTCTTCGGTTGATACACCGTACTTGTTGGCAATCTTCATCAAGTTTGAGATGGTGATGTCCAGTTCCCCAGCCTCAATCTTTTCGTACTTCTCCGACGAGACACCAATGGTGTCAGCCATCTCGCTCACGGGGATGTCAAGCACGTCGCGCAGTCCGCGCAGACGCTCGCCTATTTGCTTCAGTTGTTCGTTCATATATCTAATTTTCTAAACTTTTTACCTTTCATCTTTCACTTTTACCTCCCCCTACCTCAAGTCCTTGATCTTGAAGTTCTTGTATTTCTCCTTGGGGAATTCGAATACATCGTCGCTCAGACCGCCGGCCTTGAAATTCGAGAACGTGATAGTCGCCCAGAAGATGCTCACCTTGATGCGCAACCGCTTGGGGTAGTAGGTGCCAGGTTCGAGCAGGGCAATGATTTTCTTCATCTTCACTTTCGCTCCACGCTTGGCCAGAAGCGTCACCTTCAGTCCCTCAGGATCATTGGCGATGAAATATTCGTAGCTGTCGGCATCAAACTTAAACATCTGTAGCTTCTCGTCAGCCTTGTTCACCTTGGGATCGTGAATCTCCACGTAGCCTTTCTTTTCCCTGGCGATGTATTTGGTCGTGCCGTCGTTCCACATCTTAGAGTTCTTATACTCCGACCTGGCTTTGTCGCCTTTGTTCCACGACGTGCCCTCTTCCTTATAGAGGTGCAGGATGTCGATCTTATAATGGAACGTGACGCCTTCAGGACCGAAGAAATGATTCCAGGCTGTATTGAACACTCTTCTTGCCTGACGGGCATTCGGTGTATTCTGCGCCATGGAAGTGAACAGAGAGAATTGAAAAGTGAAAAGTATCGCTATCACTTTCATCATCCAATCTGTCCTAATTCCTAATATCTTCATGTTTAATTTTCTTTTCACTCCACACTCCTCACTCCACACTCCACACTCCTCACTTCAATCCTGCTTTTAGTCCACGGATGACGGCTGAGGTGAAGCCAGCATGCTCCATCTCGTTGAGACCCTTGATGGTCACGCCTCCTGGTGTCGTTACCAGGTCGATGGCTGCCTCTGGGTGCAGTCCGCTGGCTTCGAGCAGTTCTACGGCTCCCTTCATGGTCTGCATCACAATCTTCTTGGCATCATCAGCCTTGAAGCCCAGCTCCACGCCGCCCTCAGCTGCTGCGCGGATGTAGCGCATGGCGTAGGCGATGCCGCACGAGGCGAGGGTAGTGCCTGCTGCCAGGTGCTGCTCGTCGGTAATCAGGGTGTCACCCATCTCGTCGAAGATGCCAACCACCGTCTGCGTGTCCTTCTCAGAGGCATTGACGGGTACGATGAAGGTCATCGATGCCATCTCTGCGATGGCAATGTTAGGAATCGCTAAGAACAGCGTGGGACAGTTCTCGCCCAGCCACCCCTGGATGCTTGCTGATGATACGCCTGCGGCTATCACAACGAGTATCTGTTTTTGGGGATTAAGCTCTGGCTTGATGTCTTTCAGCACACGCTCAACGAGCCAAGGTTTTACAACGACACAGACGATGTCGGCACTGTCGGCAGCCAGCTTGTTGTCTGTTGTCACAGCTACGCCCATCTTGGCAAACTTCTCCACTACGGCTTGCGAGGAATCGCTCACGGTGATGTCCTCGTTTCTGAATGTGTTGCCTTTAATCAGTCCTTCGACTGTGGAGCCACCCATGGCCCCTGCTCCTATAATCGATATCTTCATAATTCGTCACTTTTCACTCCTCTTCTGGTTGTACCCTGATCAGTCTCTCAATGAAGTCATCAGCCTCCGCTTTTGTCAGACACAGAGGTGGCAGCAGTCGCAAGATGTCCTGTCCTGCGCAGCCTGTAAAGCAGTGCTCGTGCTTGATGAGCGGCTTACGTACCATCTTGTGAGGCATATCCAGTTCGATGCCGATCATCAGTCCACGGCCACGTACCTCTTTGATATGCGAACTGCCAATGTTCCTGATGCCTTCCATCAGATAGTCACCAATGACGCGCGCATTTTCCACCAGATTCTCCTCTTCGAACACGTCGAGCACGGCGAGTGCAGCAGCACATGCCAGATGGTTGCCTCCGAAGGTGGTTCCCAACTGTCCGTAGACAGGCTCAAACTCAGGTGAGATCAGCACACCGCCCATCGGGAATCCGTTGGCGATGCCTTTGGCCACAGTGATGATGTCGGGCTTGATGCCTAACCACTGGTGGGCGAAGAACTTGCCGCTTCGTCCGTAGCCGCACTGGATTTCGTCGCAGATCAATACAGCACCGTAACGCTTGCAGGCGTATGCCAGCCCCTGGGCAAACTCAGGCGTAGCCATCTGGATGCCACCTACGCCCTGGATGCACTCGAGGATAACGGCTGCTACCCCCCCCTTAGACAGCTCGCGAACCCAAGGCTCAAGATCGTTCAACGGCAGGAAACGCACGTGGTGGTTGTCGTTGATGGGGGCTACGATCTTCGGATTGTGCGTCACCTCCACCGCCAGACTTGTACGTCCGTGGAAAGCCTTCTCACAGCTGAGCACACGCGTCTTGCCAGTCTTAAACGAAGCCAGCTTCAGCGCGTTCTCGTTGGCCTCTGCGCCAGAGTTAATCAAGAACAGCTGGTAGTCATCGTAGCCGCTGATCTTGCCCAGCCGCTCTGCCAGCTCCACCTGTAGCTTGTTGATCACGGAGTTCGAGTAGAACCCTATTTTGTTGAGTTGCTCCGTCACCTTTTCTATGTAGTGCGGGTGCGAGTGCCCGATGCTGATGACGGCATGCCCGCCATAGAGGTCAAGATACTCCTGCCCCTTGTCGTCCCATACCTTACAGCCCTTGCCCTTCACGATATTCACGTCGAAGAGCGGATATACGTCGAATAGTTTCATGTCATTGTGATTATAATCGGATGCAAAGATACGGCAAATATCCGACAATCCGTTACTTTCGCCCGTCTTTTTGCATAAATTTATGCTTTCCGCACGCTTATTTGCATACAGAAAGCATAATTATTTGTTTAGATAGTCCCTACTTCTATGGCCGCTACCAGTTGCTTGGATTCTGCTTCAGTAACACTGCTGGCAAATTCCTTGAGCCCAATTCTTGAAAATCGACTCACGATTTCCGGGTGCACCGTCATATCTGGCAACCGTTCAGCCTCAATCTTAACTATTGGGCAATTGTTAACAGGGGCTGCACTTGCAGAAATGGACAATATAAGGGACATTAATAATCTCCGATCAAAAGCTGCAATTCATTGTAAACAACCCCTCATCCCTCACATAATTTTCTAAAATGCCTTTGTATACAGGGGCTTTGGGGGTGTGAGGGATGATTTTTATCCCTCACATTTCCCTCACTTATCCCTCACATTCTATGCCACGCTTAGTGGAATCACCTCGTAATAAGGTATGTGCGAATGATCCTTAAAGCCGAAGCCAAGAGCTGAAATCACCTTGCCAAGTCGGATCTTGTTGCCAATAGTGTTCTCAAGCGTAGGATAATCCTTCTGGATGACCTCGATAATCTGGCCGCGGTTCATCGTCTTATACGCCTCACCCTCATTGGGCTTACGGAAGCAGGCCGTAAACATCTCTCCGATGTCCTTCTTCTCCATGAAGTCCTGATTCAGCTGCTGAAGGCGAGCCACCTCGTCGTTGTTGAACCAATACGGCGCCTTCTGCTCGTTCAGTTCGTACAACACCTGTGCATAGAGCTGACCATAATCGATCTCGCCCGTATTGTCAATCATCTGACCATCAGGAATCTGGATACAGATGTATCGACGTGAGCCAGTGGCGTCCTTCAAAGGATGACGATTGTTCGTGGTGGCTACAAATGAGGCAAATCGTGGGCGATCCTCCTGCGCCCTTCCAAAGATTGGACGACTGTTCACCTTACTGACGGACAACGTCTGCTTCAGCGAAGACTGCTGAGAATCACGAATGGACTCCAATTCATCGATGTTGACGAAGAGATTGTTCGTCAGCGCCATCTCCTTGTCGAACTTATTGCCCAGATTCAGGTGATCCATGTAGTACTCACGCAGTTTCATGGGCAGCAGTCGACGCACGAATGTGGTCTTCCCACAGCCCTGCGGACCAATGAGCGTTGGCACACACTCGTTGCCATGCAGCATATCCAACTGCATCCAATGGGCTACGGCTGAGCGAAACCAGATAGTCAGGTAGTTTAGCTTCTCTGAGGTAACACCTGGCAGACGACTGAACACCTTGGCGATATGGTTCTGTCCATCCCACTGAGGCAGATTCTGAAGAAAAGCCTGCACAGGATTGTGCTCAGGCACCTCTTCGGACTGCACATACTCCGTAATCTCTGTCTTCGGACTGCCCTTTTCCAACACCTGTTCGCGCTTGGCACGAATGATGATACTGTTGAGAGCCGTCTGCGTCAGCGAACGGTATTCCAAATCTGCCTCAAGCGAGGCGCACGAGAGACTGCCGATAGTATCGACAGTATTGCCTTGAGCTGAATGCTCAGCCTTTGGCAAGATTGCGAATTCTACCTTCCCGTTGAGGATGTTTCGACGGAATCGGTAGTTTTCCATCAGGAACTGCTCGATCACAAGCGTTCCTTCCTGAGAGACTCCTGGAGTCTCTACAGGCATCAAAGCACAATTCTGCATACCTATAATAATTTGTTTTCTAAATATTCGTAGTAATATCAACGCGCTTTTCACAGCGGGTTTTTCATGTGAGCAGCTTCGCTGCACTTTCAGTGTGCAATGCTGCGATTAAGCGAGAGCAATCAAACTTGTTTGAATTGCCGAGCGTAAGCAGCTTCGCATGCTTACAACATGCAAAGTTACAAAATTATTTTATGAAATCCAAGACTTTCCCCAATTATTTTCCAATTATTTTCAAATGTTAAAACGGATTTTGGCTCCTCCCATATATAAATAGGTATAGACGACATGATAGGCGATGTGAGGGATGTGTGAGGGATATGTGAGGGATTATTATGATCCCTCACACCGTGAAACCCTTTCTACAAAGGACTTTCCAAAGAAAATGTGAGGGATGAGCGATTTTTGCTTTCAAAAGTTATTTTTGCGATTTAATTCTAGACATTGCTACTATTAATAGTAAAAATTGCAAGATTTAAATGTAGCAATTATTCCCATTAATGGGAATTTCTTCAGCACTTAGTGACTATTGACGAGCAGTAATCTCGAAGCCAACGAGAATACTGCTCGCTCCATTGTTGCAGTAATCTCTCTCGATGTTTCCAGGCTGGGAACGTTTTATTCCCAGCCTGGGAACAATCAGCCGTAGCCGACCTGATGGGCAACCATTCTTGCGTCCCTTCGGTAGCAAGCGGCAAAGCCGAGCGGGGAAGCGGATCGCCAGCCGTAGCCTACCTCGTCAGCGATAAGCGCCACTTAATTTTCAGCAAGTGCCACTTATTTCTCAGCAAGTGCCGCTTATTTCACAGGCTTTTCGGGATGAATTATTAAAAGCAGGAGCCGGCAGCGATGGCAGCGCCTGCAGCCACATCATACCAGTGATGGTGATCACTTATCACACGCTCGACTCCAACAGCAGTAGCCGCAGCATAGCCTGCAATAGGAATCCAGATACAATCTTTCCTGAATTCCTTGTCTATCGAACGAGCTGCTGCAAATGCCATAGAGGCACGACGGTCGTAGCCGACCTGATCGACGATCGTAGCCGACTAAGCGGGTAAGTGATGGAATTAAAAATGGCAGGGCGAGCATTACTGCTGGCTCCTGCCGAGAAAGATTAACTTGTGTGAGAGATCTTTTATCTACTGGTCATCACGAATAAATTCTCAGTTACCCGACTTTTCCCATGTCAAACCTGCATAGCTAAGCTGGTTGCCCATGATAACGAAAGTGCGAGTACGTGTCTTGTCTGTTGTTACATCCATTTCTCCAGCTAGATATCCATCTGTCGTCTTGCCATATTTCGTGATCTTATACGAGCCTGATGTTGAATCTGAACCTAGGGTGCCCCTTGAGTATGAGCCACTGCCGTTTCCACCGTGGAATTTGACTAATTCCACCCCAACGACTGTAGCTCTCGTCCAAGTACCAAGAATGGCAGAATCGACTTGCTTCTTCAAGTCATTCTCGTCATCACCACTCTTGGCAGATTGTGTGACCTTTACATCTTTTGATATATTCACACCCTGCGACTCGCTGGATATTCTGAATGTGATTGTAGCTGATTTTTCTTTGTTAGAATCGTTCTTATCTGCTGTGACCACATAATCGTCGCCATCCCATTTCGTATCAAGCCATTTCCCGTCAGAACCATAATTGACACTGGCCTCCCAAATGAAATCATCGCCATTTGAATATTCGAAATTGTCTGTAATCTGGAATCGTTGTGATCCGCCAGCAGCACTAAAGTTGATGGATGATGGCGTCACCTCCATCCATGGATCGACAGAGAACTCTTTATATGGGGTAGCAAGCAACTCATTGCCAAAGAGCTTCGTCATGGGATATATGCGTAGCTTGTTGCCGAACTTCATGTCGTTGAAAGAAAGGGTATAGCTGTTGAAATTCTTCATAAAATAGTCTTTGTCATTCCAACCCTCAATAATCTTTGTACCCTTGGCATTGTGAATAACAGCTCCGACGGGACTCTCAAATAGCACGTTTCGACCTTTTAAGTTGACGGTTGCCTCAAGAGTAGTTCCTGTTTGTTTGCTATCTATACTGCTGAAATTCGGAACAAGTCCACCTTCCCAAGGTGTGCCTACCGTTTTCTCTGCTGTGACAGAGGTTTTCCATTTCAATAACTCTGCTTTAAGTTGACCGTTGATATAACCCTTCCAAGCAACACTGCCATCGCGGTTCAGTTCGTCGTACATGGTGGTAGAAGTGATGAACTTCTTGTCACCTACGTCGCTCCACTTGAAGTCAGCGCCTAGCTCAAAGCGCAGGCCACCCTCAGCGCGTGCAGCAGCCTTGTCGAGATCCTTGCTAAGGGAGGTAATGTCAAACTCGATAAACGCGCCTGCATTGAGTGAGATGTTACCCGACAATTTTGCCAAGTTTTTATGAAAACCCGTTGAGGATAAATCGAATATGGCCTGTTGCTGTCCATCTTGCTGACTATTGAATTGGATGAGACTGTAAGATCGTAAGCCTAAACCTGCATCACCAGAAAGGACAATAGAACCACTTCCGCCGAAAACAAGACCAGCCGTATTGTCGAAATACAATAACGGTCCTAGAGGGGTAGGTGCAACATTCCTTGCCAACACAATATCCTTAGAGTAACTGAGTGTGCCGCCCACATTGTAGTTTAAACTAATGTCATGTTCTCCACGAATAATGGCTCCGAATTGCAGCCCCGTCCAGAGACCGACCTGCAAGAAGGCGCGAACGTCGAATTTGTTCTTGATATTATATCCGAGTGAACCTGTGCCTCCAGCACTGACTTCGTTTGTAAAGCCATACTCGTAATTCAGTGTTAGAGTGCCACTTATATCAGGGATGTCGATGTGGGTACTGATCTCACTATCTCCACGTGAACGGGTTTGGGCAGAACTGCTTTGGGCGCTACATTTGCTGACAAACTGGTCAAATACATCGAGTAACGATACGGCCTCACATTCAATAGTGATTTCACTGCCGCCAGTTTTAACGCTTGAAACCTGTCCGACAAAGCCTGCGGGCAATTTGTTAGTTTGTTTAGTCGTGACAATCTTGTCGCCAGTTTTTGGGATGACGCTTGAGGGAATGTTGGATGCTAGATAAAGGGTTAGCCCATCTGAACCTGTTACATAGTCCCATAGCGAACTCTCTGTGGTAGCAGCTACATCAGCCTTGTACTTTGTCTCGGGTGTTACGAATGAAACACTATCAATGGCATTAATGGGAATGCGGAAGATGGTGTCTAATGCGTGGATCTCCTGAGTCACATAGTCAGCATGCTCTATGCCGAGCGTGTCAACTTTACTGTATTCAATATGATCAATGTCTGAATAGAAAAATCCCATGAACCCACCGTCGTTGCGGTAGATGTAAAGGGCATCCTGTGTCTGCTGGGCATTCATGGGCAGCGTGCCGATAATGCTCAGCAGGGCTGCATATATAAATAAGGTGTAACGTTTCATCGCTTTGTAATTTTATAGGTGACGTTATCGGCTTTGACGAGATAGAGCCCAGTGGGCAATCCAGAGAGACTGATGCGATAGGTACCTGTGCGATGAGGTTTCAGCTGACGGATCAGCTTACCATCGAGGGCATAGATACTGGCAGTGGCATTCGCTTTGAGCTGGCTGATAACAAGCACATCACCCTCGAATGCTACTCCTGTGGGTGTAGTGATTTCTTCGTTGATGCCTGTTGTCGATCGCTTGTCGTAAGTGAAGCGCAGGACATCGGCAAGGGCAAAGCTGACATCGCCAGTCGTAGCACTCACCTTGAGGTTGACTCCTTCAAATGTGACTTTGGGTTTATCTTTCAAGAAGAACGTGTTTTCAGAGCCGTTCTTCATCTGTATGATAAGTGTCTCCACTTCATCGACTGCTTTTGATTCCTGTGGTATCAATAGCAGGAAAGCCAAAAGGGTTAAAATCCAAGTTAGTTTCTTCTTCATAATTAAACAGTGATTAGTTATTATTTTTGGCAAAGATAGGAAAATAATCTGTTTCGTCCACTTACAAATTTTGAAAAACGACTATCATTACACGAATTGTTAGTCGATTGCATAGAGATTGCAGCTCTCAGTCTTTCCTGAATTTGTATTGGTTGGGGGTCAGACCAGTGAGTGCCTTGAAGACACGGAAGAACGATGTCTCATTGGCGAAGCCTGATTTGATGTAGACCTCGGTGATTTTGATGTCAGGACTGCTTTTGAGCAGTTGCTTGGCGTACTCGATGCGATAGTTGTTGACCAGTTGGACGAAGGTGATACCCTTTTGGGTGTTGATACAGTCAGAGATATATCGTTTGTTGGTACCCAACTTGTCGGCGATATCAGCCACTTTCAGCTCGCAGTTCAGATAGAGTTGCTCTTGTTCCAGCAGATTGCAGATGCGCTGTATCAATACCTCGTCTGTATCAGTTGACAGTCTGAGGCCTTTCGCATTTTCGACGACAGGTGTCTGCACTGGTTCCTTGATGGGTAATGGTTGGGGGATGCGACGACGTCTGAAGTCTTGGAAAACCACCAAAGCCAGAATCAGCAGTATTGTCAGCGTCAGTCCTATCCAAAGCCAGTCGGTCTTGCTTTCCTTAACAGCGCCTTGGGTGCCAAAACGTATCAGGAACACAGTCTTGAAAGGTGTGAAGTCAGAGCCAGAGACACCTCCAATCAGCATCAAGTCGCCCTCGGCAGTGAGAATCACACGTCCATTTCCAGCCTCAGGTAAAGGAGTCGTATAGTAGAGGGTCAGTGGGGCGCTCTTGTCGTCAATGGCTTTGGCGTATTCGATGCAGAGCACATAGATACGTCGATCCTTGTCGCGACCTATCATATAACCTCGTTGGGCCTGCTGGTCAGTGAGTATAGGCGAGATATACTCGATATCTCCCCAATCAGTCTCAGTAGGGATGGGGCAGGAGGTGGGTAACAGCGAGAAGTCAAGTCCCTGAACCTTGATGATGGCAATGCGCCCATTCTTGTCCTCGGCAGGCATCAGATAGGCATAAACATGCTTCGATTCATCGCCAATGAAACTCTCCTCAGTGTTGTAGGATAGTTCGAAAGAAAGGGGATGCCACAGGTTCAACAAGGGGACGGGGAACGATTCGCCCTTCAGACGATCAGCCACAATGCTGTCGATTCGATGTCCGTAAGAGTCGCATCCTCCCAGGATCACGGCATCGTCAGGGGCTGTACGAAAGATATAGGGCAGACGACGGTCTGTCGTGACTTCCTTGACGAACGTGAAGTTACAATCGCCATCGAAACACTCTATCTCATCTCCTTCATGCCAGTTGCCAGTGATGAAGACGTTACCGCTGTCGAGTTCGACAGCAGAGGCAAAGGTGCGCTTCTTGTCGAGACAACCGAAGCCCTCGAAACTACGTGTCTGAGGATCGTACATCTCAGCTACGAAGGTTTGTCCGATGCCCACATGCTTCTCGAAACCTCCAGCCAGCAAGACCTTGCCTGTCTTCATAACGAGGCTGAGACCTCCGTCGTGATCATAGACGGTGGGCATCTGGGTCCATTCATCATCTTTATAGTATTCAGCTGTCTTTACGGGGATGAATCCTAAGGTGTGACCTCCCACCACAACAATCTCTTGTCCTATACGGAAGACGCTGTGCCCAGAACGGGCTGTCGTCATGTCTGAGAGTTTCTCTGCTTCGATATTGACCATTGGACATGCCGTTTGTCGACTGCTCTCTGAAGGAACAGACGTCTGAGCTGTCGTTGGAAGGGATGTCAGAAGACAGCATAGTAGTGTACAATAGATGATATGAATCTTCATACAAGTTTTGCAAAAGTAGCAAAAACAAGTGTTGGTAAACTTACAATTTAAGAAAAACGACTAACAATACAAAAATTGTTAGTCGTTTTGTGACAGCCACTCTTTTGGGGTCATGTTAGTGAAGGCTTTGAATGTTCTGAAGAAGGTGGTGTCATTGGCAAAGCCTGATTCCCAACTGATGGTTGTCATTTTCTTTTCCGGATTCTGACGGAGAAGTTGCTTGGCATATTCGATGCGATAGGTATTGACGAAATATGAAAAAGCACAGCCTTTATGGAGCTTGATACAATCGGAGACATAACGCTTGTTGGTGCCAAGACGCTGGCTGATGTCAGAGACTTTTAACTCGCTATTGAGGTAAAGCCTCTCTTCGTCCATCAGTCGACATATCCGCTGGAAGAGTTCTCTGCTTGCTGATGCACTTTCAGATGTCTGCTCTTCGATGACTGGATGACGCTTCTTATATACAAATAGGTATATGATACAGGACACTGCGATGAGGCTAGCCAGGAGTAAAAGAATCATAACCCATGTGGGAAGTCCGCTTTTCTCAGCTTCAGCCTCGCTGCCAAAACGGAACAAGAAGACAGCGCTGCTTGGACGGAAGTTATCACTGACATTGAGCTGGATTTTCCCTCCTGCGAGCATCAGATTGCCATCAGGGGTGAGCATGGGTGTGGTGTTGTGCATCTCCGCCGTAGGATCGGTATAGTAGAGTGTCAGTGTGGCTGGCGACTGGTTGTAGTCGATACAGAGAATATAATGACGATTGTTCTCGCTGGGCCTGTCGTCAGTTCCCAGCATATAGCCTCGATGCGCTTTCTTGTCTGTCAGGACCTGAGAATAGTATAGGATCCTTCCTTCTTGAAAAAACATGGGAACGGGATAGTCTGTGGGGAGCAGAGAGAAATCCATGCCTTCGCATTTGGCAATGGCTACCTGACCTTCCTTGTCCTTAACAGGGAACAGGTATGCGTATTGGCCTGCTTCCTTGTTGCCTATGAAACTATCGTCGCTACGCTGATTCAGTGGAATGAATAAGGGTTTCCAGACATCGAACAGCGGATGGGTGAAGGGCTCACCTTTCAGACGGTCGATGATAATCGTGTCGAGCGTATTTCCTTTGATGTCTGTGCTGCTGAAAAAGATAGCGTCGTCTTTGGCTATCTGAAAAATGTGGGGGAAGTTGCGCTGGGTGGATACGTCTTTGACGTATGTGAAACTGGCTTCGCCATCGAACAGCTCTATGGCATCGTCGTGATACCAGTTGCCTGACAAGACGACATGTCCGCTGTCGAGCTCCAGTCCTGTGAATTGTGTCCGCTTCTGTTCCATGCAGCCAAACCCATCGAAGGTGTGGCTCTGTGGGTCGTACATCTCAACAGCATGGGTCTGGCCTATGCCCAGATTCTTCTCGTAGCCGCCTGCCAACAGGACCTTCCCTGATTTAAGGAGTACGCTGCAGCCAGTATCGTGAGGGTAGACCATCTGAAGGAGGTGCCACTTGCCGTCTTTATAATACTCGGCTGTGGCTGTAGGGATAAAGCCGGAGGTGTGGCCTCCAGTTACTGTCATCTCGCCATTGGCACAGAAGATGGCATTTCCAAAGCGGGGGATGTTCAGATCGGCCAGTCGTTCTGGTTCGATCTTGATAAAGGGGCATGCTGATTCTGTGGGATGATCTGATGTGGTTTCCTGTGCCGCTGCTGTAGACAGGGCAAGGAAACTGATCAGAATGAGTATGCCCTTTTTTACCATGATGGTGATTAGAAGGCTGATGCTTTCAGGCGGAGGCCTGAGGTCTCGTCGATGCCGAACATGAGGTTCATGTTCTGTACGGCCTGGCCAACGGCACCTTTCAGCAGGTTGTCGATGCAGGAGGTGATGAGCAGCTTTTGGCCGTATTTCTCGACGTGGACGAGCGCCTTATTGGTATTCACCACTTGCTTCAGGTCGAGGGCCTTGTCGCTATAGTGGGTGAAGGCTGCATCCTGATAGAAGTCCTTGTAGGCCTCGATGACATCCTCCACTGGGGCTGGTGTCTTGACGACGGCTGTACAGAAGATGCCTCGGGCAAAGTCGCCACGATAGGGGATAAAGTCGATGTCGGCATCGAGATAACCCTGTACCTGCTTCAGCGACTGGCGGATCTCCGCGATGTGCTGGTGCTGGAAAGGCTTGTAGATGCTCAGGTTGCCCGTGCGCCAAGAGAAATGGGTCGTGGCTCCTGGCTTCTGTCCTGCTCCTGTAGAGCCTGTGATGGCATTGACAGCTACATCCTCTTTTAGCAGGTTGAGATAGGCTGCAGGCAGCAATGCCACCTGAATGCAAGTGGCAAAACAGCCTGGATTGGCAATGTGCTGGGCTTTCTGGATTTCCTCCTTGTTAATCTCGGGCAGACCGTAAACATAGTCGTGATTGCCCTTGATTCGGAAGTCCTGTGCCAGATCGATGATCTTGACGTTCTCAGGGATGGTGTGCTCCTTGAGGAATGCCTCACTCTTGCCATGTCCGAAGCAGAAGAATACGACATCGACTGCATCGAAGGGCATTGCATCGGTAAACTTTAGGTCTGTCTCGCCAATCAGTCCTTCGTGGACATCGCTGACGAGGTTGCCTGCGTTGCTCTCAGAGTTGGCGAAGACGATCTCTGCCTCTGGGTGGTTAAGCAGCAGGCGGATGAGTTCTCCGCCTGTATAGCCTGCTGCTCCCAGTATTCCTATCTTTATCATCTCTTCTCGTCCTTATGGATACCATAGTAGACACGCAGCGGTGTACTTGAAACCTTGATGAAGCCCTTAGCCTCGTCGGCAGTCCAGCCTGTCTGGGTCTCACCATACTCGCCAAGCTTCGATTTTGTCAAGTCGTTCTCTGAGTCGATACCAACGGTCTCGAATCCGTAGGGACGGAGTTTCAGGATGGATGTTCCTGTCACATGGCGCTGGCTCGATGTCAGCATGGCCTCGATATCGGGCATCACAGGCTCCAGATATTGGCTCTCGTGGAGGAACATGCCATACCAGTTGGCCACCTGGTCCTTCCAGTACTGCTGCCACTTGCTCAGAGTCGACTTCTCTAACAGGCGGTGAGCCTCGATGATCAGCTTGGGAGCTGCGGCCTCGAAGCCTACACGACCCTTGATGCCGATGATGGTGTCGCCCACGTTGGCGTCGCGGCCAATAGCGTAAGAGGCTCCGATTTCCTCGATCTTCTGGATGGCCTTGATTTTATCGTCGAACTTCTCGCCATTCACGGCTACGATCTCGCCCTTGTCGAATGTAATCTTCAGTGTAGCCTCCTTTTCTGGAGCTGTGACATGCTTCAGGTAAGCATCCTCAGGCAGTCCCTGTGTGGGGTCGAGCAACTCGCCGCCGCAGATGCTGGTTCCCCAGATACCTACGTTGTAGCTATACTTCAGTTTAGCGAAATCGGCATTGAATCCGTGCTCATTCAGATAGTCAACCTCTTCCTTGCGAGTCAGTTTCTTGTCGCGAGTCAGGGTGATGATTTCCACGCCGGGAGCCATCACGAGGAAGGTCATATCGAAGCGGATTTGGTCGTTGCCTGCACCTGTCGAGCCATGAGCGATGGCATCAGCCCCGATTTCCTTGGCATAGCGGGCAATGGCGATGGCCTGGAAGATACGTTCGCTGCTGACGGAGATGGGATAGCAGTTGTTACGCAGCACGTTGCCGAAGATCATATATTTCAGCGACTTCTCGTAATACTCATGAGTCACATCGAGGGTGACATACTGGACTGCGCCCAGCTTATAGGCGTTCTCTTCGTTCTTCTTCAGCTGTTCTTCGCTGAATCCGCCTGTATTGGCGCAGGCTGCATATACGTCCCAGCCGTCCTGGGCTAATTTCATTACAGTGTAGCTGGTGTCAAGTCCACCCGAAAAAGCTACCACAACTTTCTTGTTTGCCATATCTTTATATTTTTACATTTTATTTTTTAATCTTTCCGTCAATCTTGCGTATGCGCTCAATCACTTCATCGGGAATCTTGGCAGGCAGGTGCTCTGTCGGATCATACAGCATGGCTGTGCAGATGCAGTATTTCCTGCCTGTGCGATGAAGTACGTCGACGTTGCAGCACCCTTCGCAACCTTTCCAGAAGGCTTCGTCTTCAGTAAGGTCGGCGAAAGTCACAGGCTGGTATCCCAGTGCCGTGTTCATCGCCATGACGGCAGCCCCACTTGTCAGCGAGAAAATCTTTGCATGAGGCCAGCGGGTACGAGCCAGTGTGAAGGTCATATCCTTGATGCGCTTGGCAACATGGTGCCCACGGAAGTCGGGATGGACGATCAGTCCTGAGGTGGTGACATACTGTTGGTTCTCCCAGGTCTCGATATAACTGAATCCCGCAAAGCGCCCATCCTTTGTCAAGGCTATCACGGCTTTGGCTTCCAGCATTTTCTTTGTCAGGTACTCGTGTGTTCGTTTGGCAATACCCGTACCTCGCACTTTCGCTGCTTCGGCAATAGTGTCCAGAATGGTGTCTACATATATCTCATGCTCTGGACCTGCCACTAAAACTTCAATTTCAATTTCTTCCATGATGATTATCTCATATTTGGTACCACATCGCTCAGGGCTTCAATGACCTCTTGATGCTTGATGCCTTCTTTAATTGCTATAAATATGGTGTCGTCGCCCGCAATGGTTCCCAGAATGATGGGAATGTCACTGTTGTCGATGTTCCAGGCTATCGAACTGGCATAGCCAGGGCGCGTCTTAATGACACCGATGTTGCCTGCGAAGTTGATGCTGACGAAGCCTGGCACCTTCAGCATCTCGCGGACACTATTGGGAGTGCTGACTCGCTTATACATCGTTTCGTTGGGCAGCACATATACATAGTTGCCACTCATGGAGGCTGCTTTGGCTACTTTCAACTGTTTCAAATCACGGCTGAGAGTAGCTTGGGTGAGCTTGAAACCTTCCTTCTGGAGGGCTGCTAACAGCTCGTCCTGGCTACCCATCTGCTGACTCGAAATGATGAGTCGAAGTGCCTCTAAACGGTTGTTCTTTACTTTCATTGCAGTATATTTATTCAGATTTCGCGTGCAAAAGTATACAATTTTGTGCATACTACCAAATAAAATTGCATAAATCTTTTAATCCTTAGCGAATATTGGTGAATAAATATGCTAATGCAAGGTTTTTACTTGGTCATGTCAAATCCGATTCGAACACCATCGTATTGCTTGCTGATGTTGCCAATGGCCTGTAGGTTCTGATTGCCGCTGAATGCTGCAATCGTCTGCAAGAGGGTCAGCAGCTTGTTGGCTTCAAAAAGCACAGAGATGCCGCCGTACTCGCGCTTGGCATAGCAGTTGGTGCTAAACAGCATGGTCTTCAGTGTAATCTTAGCAGCAGCCTCGTCGAAGGTGTAGGTACCTTTAAGAGGCGTGCCTATGATCTTTGCTGAGAACGTGCCGTCTTCATTAAATATAATATAGGTGTTGTCAGAGGTAATGCCAACCTGTTGGTAGTAGGGCTGAATTTTCTCTTCAATCTGAACAGCAGCCATCTCGCCGCCAGCTTTTGCCAATAGGTTCTCAGTTGTGAAAGCGCAACCAGGACGACTGTATCTCCAGGAACCGATCAGTCCTTTGGCTGATAGCTTGTCCAAGCCGATGACGCTGGTGATGGCGTTAATGGCTCCCTTTCCGCTCATGGCACCCATGATTTGATTCATATTTCCACAACTGATTGTCATAAGGCAAACAAGTGCCAGTGCTGCAATTTTAATCTTCTTCATTTCTTTGATGTTTTATTTTCGAGTGCAAAGTTACGTGTTTTCTGCTAATATCTGTTGTATTTATCAGAAATTAACGTAGCTTTATATTATAATTAATAAGGTGTATGTCTCTTTTGTAATTGACGAGAATCAAGAGGTGAAAAATAACTGCATGAAAATCGAAAAAAATACGGGAAAAGTTTTGGCGGTTCCAAAAATAGTCGTACCTTTGCATCCGCTTTCAGGGCGAGGCCCTTTGAGCGACAGAAGAATAGAGATCTTTGAAAGACTTACATAGACAGAGAAAGAAGTAGTACAAGAAGCAGGATTCGGCCTTGTGCCGTATTCTGGGTAAATACAGTAAACCGTTCAATTCTAAATACTACCGGATATGGCGTTCTGAGACAGAGACAACGTGCATTTCTTTCGGTTATTCCGGGAGGATATGTATTGAAAGTAATAAAGAATATACAATGTAGAGTTTGATCCTGGCTCAGGATGAACGCTAGCTACAGGCTTAACACATGCAAGTCGAGGGGCATCAGGGAGATAGCTTGCTATCTTTGCT
>ODAI013772970.1_pt1 | contig 31907 bp, 49 predicted proteins | sample 1539321 | NCBI WGS metagenome assembly ODAI01 (sample SAMN02144231, study PRJEB22623) | gut metagenome | biome: sheep rumen | host: Ovis aries | place: New Zealand
AAATTCTATGCTTTCGGCTGTCTCATAGAGGTCAGGAGCTTTGATTTCTTTAAGTGTGTAATTTCCTGCGGGAAGTCCCTTTACTACGCTGTCTTCTGTGCCTGTGATGTATTCAATTGCGCTCTTTCCGTCATGTGGCTTGACACGCAAAATGCAAAAAATTGACACGCAAAATACAAAAAATGCGAGAAAAAATTTACTTTTAGTAATAAAAAACGCTGATGCATCATATAGACACATCAGCGTTTTTTGCTTATTTTAATGAAATTATATCAGTAATATTACAGTCAAGAGCAGTACATATTCTTTCAAGAAGAGAGAACTTTATGCTGTCAGAATTGTTGTTGCAAAGGTCACATATAGTTGATGGTCTTGCATTTATCATCTGACAGAGTTCTTTCTGTGATATGTTTCTGTCTTTAAGAAGTGATTTCAAACGGCATTTTATCATACATACCTCCATGTATTCTTTTTACAATAAATAACAGAATACGTTATTTCAACTCTAAAAAAAATACATCAGTAGTTTTTGATTATCAGTTCTTTGAATCTTCCTTTTCCGAGGTTGTTCTGTCTCTCAACGGGGATTATGTCAAAATCCTTGTAAAGGCTGCGGATATACTCATCATCGTTATAAGAGAGAATAAACTGTCCCTTAATGCTTTTAAGGCAGGAATTAAGCCTTTCGTGGTCTGCTTCGGCAAATTCCGCATCATAGTATTTTTCTGTTTTGTGATACGGTGGGTCACAGTAAAAGAAGGAGTTCGGTCGGTCATAGACATTGATAAGATTTTCAAAATCCTTGTGTTCAATTACAACACCTTTGCCTGATTTAAGCCTTTCCTCGACCTGTGCGAGATAATCGGAAGAAAGATTTTTACAGGTGCAGCAGTAAGTTCTTGTATCAGCTCCGAAGCTTGTTTTTATCTGGATGTAGAACATAGCAGCTCTCTGAATGTCAGTCGTGCATCTGAGCGTTAGCAGAGTACGGATATCCTCGAAAACTTCACGGGAATTTATATAAGATGAAATTTCTTTCTGAAGCTCCTGTCTGTGGAACTTTATACAGCGGAACAGGTTCACAAGCTGACTGTTTGCATCATTGTAAACTTCAAATGGAGCGTGCTTTTCTTTTGCAAAAAGTACAGATGCACCGCCTCCGAATACCTCAATATACCTTTCAATATTTTCGGGAAAAAGCGATACAATTTTCTTTGCAAGCAGGCTTTTTCCGCCAATCCATGGAATAAAACTTTTCATAAAATACCTCCGTAAAAACAGCCCCTTTGAACGTCAAAGAGGCTGTTTAAATATCGTTAAAATTGTATTAAAATGCCGTTAAAATCACTTTTTAGCAATAGTTCCCGTGTATGTTTCTCCGTCAACAATGAGGGTTATTGCTTTTGTTACGGGCTTTGGTGCTGTCTGAGCAGCAGTATTTGATATTGTCGGCTTCGGATAACCGTTAAGACCTGCGTTTTTGATGACTGTCGGATAGTCCTTGTAAGCTTCATTGAGGTCAACATTGCCTTTAATTCCGCCTATTTCCCCTGAATCAGACTTCTGCCAGATACCATAATTCTTGACAACAACAGGCTTGCTGCCGTAACGAGCAACCCATTTATCAAATTTGTCAAGCTTTGAGAGTATAAGTCTGTCATTGAATCCTGAAACATCAGATGCATAGATACCGCAGTAATATCCCGCATTTTCCATAGTCTCACAGAATCCGATACAAGCCTCTGTTGTGCCTGATTTTGCATTGGGACTTGTTGCTTCGAGGTCTATGTACACTGGATATTCAAAGGTTTTGCCCCTGATGATATCAAGGAATCTATTTGCATCGGCGATACCGTCAGCCTTTGAAGTACAGCCCGAACCGACATAGTAATAAGCCCCGACAGGCATACCGACCGCCTTTGCGTTCATGTAATTCTTCTCAAAATTCGGGTCTGTATAAAATCCTGAATCCGAGCCTCCTGCCTTGAGTATTGCAAACTCAATGCCTGAATTTTTTACGGCAGACCAGTCTATCTGTCCCTGCCAACGTGAAACATCAATTCCGTTTTTCATAAATTACCTCCATTTTATTCTTTAAAACAATATCTCAGAAACCTGAAAATTGTCTTTTTAGCGCATTTAAGAATTTCGCTTACTGCGTTGACTGATACGCCGAAATTTTCGGCAATTTCGCTCATATTCAGTCTTTCGCCGTAATAAAGAGAAATGACTTCTCTCTGCTGTGCAGTAAGTTCATTGGCAATAACTTTTGGGAGAATTTCCTTTGCCTGAACTGCTTTCTGTGAATCTGTGCTGTCAAACAGAATTTCACATATATTTTTATCTTCAATTCCGTGACAATTTTCAATAAAAGTGAATTTTGGTTTCAAAAAAATCACCTCTGCATTTGATTCACCCATTCACCGAAACTTGTAAGACCGTAAAAATCGCCTGTCGATACGTCCCATGCAATAGAACCCTGACCTAAAATTTTCCCCGAAAAATCATTCATTTCAGGAAGTTCTTCCGCAGTATCGACAGAAAATTCAACTCTGACAACAGGAAGACCGTCTCTGTACCCGACAACTTTTTCGCTGAAAATCGAAATCATTTTTTTACTCCTTATTCTTAAGTTTTTCAAGAATCTTTATGATCCATGCAGAAGTATCAGGATTGATTTCGGCATAGTTTTCAAAAATTGAAATGACTTCCATTATCGCAATATAGCCGAAAACTATTATTGCCGTGACCGAACCTGTAATATTTGCAAGCGTCTGACTGTCGTAATATTTCCCAAGATACCTGATACCGATTTCAAGACCGCACGAAACTGTCATTACAATCAGTTCCGTGATTTTATTCAGACCGCCTTTCCGCATTTTGGTACTGTTTAAATCTCCTGAAATATAGGCTTTTATCAGCCCTGTCACAAAATCCGATGCCGCTAAGCCGAGGATTATTGTTATCATTATGATGTACTGCAAAAATTATTCCTCCAGTGCAAGATAACCGCCATAAGCGTATTTTTTGCCGTTTATCTGCATAATACATGGACTGTTTACGAACTGAGAGAAAATTGTCATGAAAACGTGTTCGCAGTAATTTCCGCTTGCAAAACATACAGGCGCAAGTGATGTTACAGGTGTATCAAATATTGTCTGAAAATTTTTCGTCATCCAATTGACATCATTGTCTAAATCTATAAATGCCTGAAATAATGTATTTATTGAAGAAGAAGTTTTTCCGTAGGCTGACACAGACGTTGCACCTGAATTTGTCTTTGAAATTATGACAATATTGTCTGTCGAGGCAAAAGAATAACTTATAAGCATTATTCCATTTGAAGTGACAATTCCTGCCTCTGTATAGGGAGCTGATACATTTGCATAGATACCTTGTGTATTTCCTGTTTTTGATATTATTTTGTAAACAGTTGTAGATGTATCGAACATAAACAGCAGTTCTGCACCGTTTTCAAGTCGGCAGCTTATATTTCCGTCTGCGTTCTGAGATATTTCATCAAAATAATCTTCTGCATTAGCTTTAAGCCAGTTAAAAATTTCGCCTTTCTGCGCTGTCCTGTCAGCCGTGAAAATTGTCTTGTTTATAGCCATTTTCAGCCCTCCTGAATGATATTTTCAATAAGTTCCGCTGTGCCTGAAAAACCTGTTATGCCGTCCGATATTACTTCCGTATAACCAACAGGCAGAGAAGCTTCTTTGTGTGAACTTATAACTTCAAAGTTAAAATCAAGGCTTTCGCCGATATTCATTTCAAAATCCATTTTAGTCTCCTTCGGGAACGGTTTTTGCGGTCAGACAGCCGAAAAGTTTACGGTAACTCTGACCGTCCTTTATCAATCTGAAATGCATGAAATACACCGTTCCGCCTGTCAGATTTGTTGTATCTTCACTTGTCAGAATCACCTTGAAACCGCCTGAAATCGCTGTACATTCCTTGCATATCACAGCCGTTTCTGGGGCTTTTGAATCCGCCAGAATAAGCTGCATTGTACAGCCTGAAAGACTTGTTTCACCGTCAACAGAGATGTTAAATTCGGGCAGAGTGTCCCCGACTATACACTCCATATCGGGCAGTTTTTTGTAAAATTTCATAAGCACCTCCTTAATTCAATCCTGTTATCATCAAGCCGTTGCGAAAATAAACTTTGGCAGGAGTCCAACTAATCGTTCCATCTCCATTATCAGTTATGCTACTAATAAAATTCAAAGTTCCTGAAGTACCAGTTTTTCCATTTGCAGATAACATTTCACAATCAAAATAAATAACATCTGCACTAATAGTAATTCCTTTGCGGTCTATGTCATAATCTTCATCATGAACTATTGCTTTTGCATTGATTTCACAGTAAGTATCATCGTTTAAACCTCCCGAAATACAGCCGTTTGCAACTCTTATCCAGTAGCCGTTGCTGTCCCTTGTGTACAGCGTTCCGAAAATGCTTGCACCGTTTTTGTCAAACCTGCAAATTTCATTTTCGTTTGCATCGAGAACCCGAATCACACCGTCACCGCCTGCGCCTGTTTCAGTACCGCCAACTGTCAGAGTTCCGCCTTTGATTCGGTCAGCATACATAGTTCCTGCGGCTATAAAATTAGCTACAATCGTTCCGTCCATTGTTATTGCGGCATCTCCATAATCGCCGTGATATCCAGTCTTTGAATACCCCAGACCGCCTGAGTTCCACCGCCAGACCGTTGTCGCCGTTTCAACGTCATCGGTGTCCATAATCAGAATTTCATTCGGACGGATAACCACATATCCTGTTGTTGCATTCGTTATCAGACTTGTGGCAATGCCCCTCGCAGCCGTCAGAATTTCCGACTTCTGTTTCGGAATTTCATATTCAATAAGCTGATTTGTCCTTGTCGAAATATCCGTGATTTTTTCCGATTTATCACCAATTTCGACAGTCGGAACGAAAGGCTTGTAAATGTCAACAGTGCGTTTCATCAGCCTTAAATCCTCATCAATTCCAAGCAGAGAATTTCTGAATCTGTAAATATTTCCGCACTTTAAATTTTCGTGGTCTTTCTTTATGAACGACAAGTCAAGAACCTGTGCGGAGTAGGCTTTTCTGATTCTGTTATTTTCACGAAGATATTCAAGACCTCGGTTTTTGAGTTTTTCGGGTACTGTGATATCATCAAAAACTGCCGTTCCCATAATGATTCCAAACTGTTCAACTGCATTTTCATCATCAATGTAAATTTTTCCGTCATTGACCGTTTCAATCGTCAGACGCTCGGAAGTTTCGCCTGCATTGAGCTGACAGCCAAGCGGAACAAGTCTTGTTATGATGTTCGTTGAATCGGTTTTTACATCAAGGGATTTCATGTTTCTCGCAAGTTCAACAGTTGTGTCACATTTCTTGCCGTTCTGCATCAGATAGTCCAGAACAAGCTCATTATCGGCATTTCTGCGGATACTGATTTCACCGCCGAGGCGATTAATCAGGTTTTCTTTTATTTCTTCAAAAGTGTTTCTGTAAGCAGTTGTTTTGCTGTTTGTGTTGTCGTCAATGACATTGCATGAGCCGAGAAGTATGTGCTTTTCTTCGGTTGTCTGTGCGTTGTGAACGTCAAGAATCGCCCGCAAAAACAGTGAAGGCGTGTAATCCTGATAATTATGATACGGCTGAATACTGTCGCATAAATAGCCTAAAAAGCCCTCACAAACACCTGATTTCTGCAATTTTCCGCTGCTGTCCATGCTCTTTTCGTGATACAGCAGAGTTCCCTCAAATTCAATTTCGTTTGTGATAAGATTTTCGATTTTTAAAACAGTTTTTCTGTCATGCAGTCCCTCCGAAAAGTACGGATTTGAAACAGGCAGCGAAAATGAAAAAGTCGGAATCTGCCCGACTTCCTCGGTCAGAACTCCTGCCGAAAGACGGTTTTTCGTATCGGGAGAAACATCATGAACTATTGTTTCCTGATTGTCGTAAATGGCTGTAATTCGGTACATTATATCACCTCGATTTCTGGATTTTTAATTGATTTTATCGCAGGGAGTGCAGGAAAATTCACATCAAAGATGTAAATTCCGTGATTTTCGCTCCATGAAACAGTCGGTTCACGGACTTCAAAAAAATAGCCTCTGAGCATATCGTCATACAAATTCTGACGGTCTGAAAAGTGCAGCCATTCAAGGATATTCATCAGCCTGCTGTTTGCCGAAATAGGCTTAAATTCGATAAATTCAAGCCTGTATGATAATATTCTCTCACCGTAAGATGCACCGTAAATTCCGTCAAAATTATAGGTGATGTTTGAATACGGAACACGTTCTGTGTGGTCATCTTTTGGCGGAGAACCGATTTTTCGGCTTAAAATTCGCAAACCAAAGGTATGATATGAATGTTTTCCGTTGACTTCAAAGCCTTTAATCATGTTGCAAGCCCCCTCTTTTTCATCTGAATTTTAAGCCCCTGACGTTCGTCAATTTCGTCTGTGAGGACGTTCAGAACGCCCTCGGCAACAATATTTTCACCGACCACAAATTGTGCATTAAGGACTATTTCCTGCGTATTTTCGGGACTTTGATTATTCGTTACGCTGCTGTAATCGTAATTATTGACGATATTTGAAACTGCTGCGGACTGCGAAAGACTTCTTCCGATGTCAAAATTCTGCATTTTAAAGGCATCAAGAGCAGACTTGTCATAGCTGATTTTCTGCTGTATTTCGGGAAAATAGTCTGTTTTTTCAATCTGTGGCTTTATTTTCGGAATATCAATTTCGGGAGATTTTATTTCCAGTTCAGGAACATCAATTTCGGGGATTTCAAGCTGAATTTCAGGACTTTCAATATCAATTTCGGGAGACTGTATTTCCAGTTCAGGAACATCTATTTCAGGGATTTCAAACCGTAATTCGGGACTTTCAATATCCAAATCAGGAGCTTGAATTTCAAGTTCAGGAATATCAAATTCTGGAATTTCAAGCTGAATTTCTGGGTTTTCAATGTCCAAATCAGGTGCTTGTATGTCCAGTTCAGGAACGTCTATTTCGGGGATTTCAAGCTGAATTTCAGGGTTTTCAATGTCCAAATCAGGTGCTTGTATGTCCAGTTCAGGAACGTCTATTTCGGGGATTTCAAGCTGAATTTCAGGGTTTTCAATATCCAAATCAGGTGCTTGTATATCCAGTTCTGGAACATCTATTTCAGGGACTTTAAGCTGAATTTCGGGGTTTTCGATATCCAAATCAGGAGCTTGTATATCCAGTTCGGGAATGTCAATTTCAGACTTTAATTCTGCCGAAAAATCGGGAATTTCAGGCTTGTTTAAATTGTATTTTATATTCGTTTCAGGGACTGGAATTTCAAGCTTTTCAAGCTGATTATGCAGATTTTCTCCGAGGTCGGGAATCTCCTGATTAAAGCCGACTTCAATACCTTCGGCGAGATACTTTCCGACTTCATCACGCATGACCTTTGACGGCGATGCGATTCCGAAAGTATCTTTGAAACTCTCTATTATGTCATTTCCGAAGCCCGAAATCCTGTCCCAGAGCCATGACCCCATGCTTGTGATGCCGTTCCACAGCCCCTCAACAAGATTCTTTCCTGCGTCAGCCATTTTCTGCGGCAGAGAAGAAATTCCGTCAGAAATCGTGTCAACGAGGTCTTTTGCGGCTGACCTGCCTTTTTCCTTTAAATCACTTGCCCATGCTTTTACTTTTTCAAATGCCTTTGAAAGAAAATCGGCTATATTCTGCGGAATTTTCGAGAAAAATTCTTTTATTTTTTCAAGAAAATCACTTGCTGACTGTCTTGCATTTTCGACCGTTTCAGCACCCCATAAAATTATATTTTCAAGGGCGTTTGCCAGAAATTCGCCAATTTTATCGGGCAGTTCCTTAAAGAACCCAACGATTCCTGCGATAATTTCAGCCGCACCGACAGCGGCATTTGCAGCCGTTTCAGAGAGCCAGTCCGACAGTATTTCCCACCCTGCGGATAGGATTTCACTCAGCCATTGAGTGAAATTATCCCACATCTGAGACAGGCTTTCCGAAATCATTCCGATAATTTCAGGGATTGCCTCAACGATTTTCGCAAAGAAATTCAGAGCCGCTTCACCAAGCTGAGGAGCTGCCTGTGCAAGCGTTTCAACGACTGCCGAAACTATGAACGGAAGCTGTTCAAGGAGTGATTCAAGAATTATCGGCAGAGCATCTACAATTGCCGAAAACAGCGTTATTGCGCCGTTTAAAAGCGGTTCAGTCATGGAACTTAAAGCCGTTATGACCGCTGAAATTATCTGCGGCAGATTGTCCGTAACCGCCTGAATTATGACGGGAAGAGCGTCCGTCAGTGCCTGAATCACGGTCGGCAGGGAGTCAGAAATTATCTGGATAAACTGCGGAAAAAGTTCTGTAACAGCTTCAATTATTTTCGGCAGTTCTGCGCTTAAAACAGGGATAATTTTTGGAATCGCCTGCACAAGCCCCATGAATAATTTTACCCCTGCATTGAGAATTTTCGGGGCAGATTTTCCGAGAGCGTCAACAATTTTCGGAACTGAACCTGTGACGGCAGAAATTATCTGCGGAATGAATTTTACTATTTCATTGATTATTTTCGGGAGTTCACCGCTGATTTTGTCCAGTATTTCGGGGATTGCGTCCACTATTCCCATGAACAGCTTTATAGCTGCATCTAAAATTACAGGTGTTCCCTCTGTGAGAAAGTTGACCAGTTCGGAAACTATCTGCGATGCCATTTCGATAAACAGTGGAATATTGCTGATTATCACTTCTGAGAGACTTTGAATTATTGTCAGTGCCGCATCTGCAAGCAAGGGAAAATTTTCAAGAATTGCCGCTGAAATTTCATGAATTATGTTTATTGCTGAATCAATGAAAATCGGGATATTCTGCGAAATCATTTCAGATATTTCCGAAAATAAATTTACCGCTGTGTCAATCAGCAGGGGTAAATTTTCTGAAACAGCCTCGGAAAGCATTTTTACAATGTCTGCTGCAAAGCCCAAATTTTTCGGAATAATTTCAGATATTGCATTGAAAAATTCATTTACAAGCGTTGCTGCACTCTCGATAAACAGCGGAATATTGCTGATTATCGCATTTGCAAGACCTTTTATTATTGTAAAAGCAGAAATTGAAAGCAGTGGCAGATTTTTCAAAAGATTTTCTGCAAGACCCGAAACAATCTGCAAACCGATTTCGGTAATCTGCGGAATATTCAGCGCAAAAACGTTTGCAAGGTTTTTGGTCATTCCTGCCGCCACATCTATAAGCAAAGGAATATTTGAAGCGATATTATCAGCGATTTCACCTATTCCGTCAGTGATATTTTTCGCAAGTTCACGGAGATTTCGGGTCAATGAATCTGCAAGGGAAACGAAAATTTTTGTTCCGATATCTGCGAAAATCTTCACTCCGTCCGTCAGACTGTCTGCTAACTGCAATATCAAATCAGCCGCAGAATCGACTATTTCAGGGATTAATCCTGTCAAATCAAAAATCTGTTTTACCGAATTTTTGATAGTTTTGTCAAGCGTAGAAATTAAAGACTGTCCGAGCGTTGACAGGTCAGGAATTATTTCAAAAAATGCGCTGACAAGCTGTAAAGCCGCCTGCATAGCGGTTTCTGCGATTTTCGGAGCATTTTCCGAAAGTCCGCTGACAACTGCATTTATGAGATTTTTTCCTGCATCAATAAAATTCGGGAGATATGAAATCAGGTCAGTAGCAGCATCAGCGACAAATCCGCCCATTGAAGAAATCAGGTTCGCCATTCCACCGATAATTGTTCCGATTCTCGGCAGAATATTATTTGCCGCAACAGCAAAACTTTCAGTGAAATCATTCATCAGCTTGTCAAAATCCTGCGTATCATCGGCAATTCCGACAGTCAGATTATCCCACGCAGCCCCAAGCATAGCAAGTGAGCCGCTAATAGTTTCGCTTGCTTCTTTTGCCGTTGTTCCCGTGATTCCCATTTGTGTCTGAATCACATGAATTGCATTTACAACATCTGCATAGCTGTCGATATTATATTCAATGCCTGAAATCGCCTGTGCATCGGCAAGCAGACGTTCCATTTCGGTTTTTGTGCCGCCATAACCGAGTTTCAGGTTGTCGAGCATTGTATAATTCTGCTTTGCAAAACCCTGATAGGCGGTCTTAATACTCTCCATTGTACTGCCCATTTTGTTGGCATTGTCAGCCATGTCAATAATCGCCAAATCAGCGACTTCGGCAGCTTTTGCGGTGTCTCCGCCAAGTGATGAAATCAGGGCAGCCGAGAGCGAAGTGACTGTTTCCATGTACTCATTCTGTGAAAGACCTGCCGTTTTGAAAGCCTGCGAAGCATTGTCAAAGACCTTGTTCTGAGCTTCAATAAGCTTGTCATATTCACCTCTTGCGGCATCAACGGACTTTCCGACACTCTGGGCGTAATCTTCGAGTTCCATTCCCTGCGCTCCGAAAAGCGTTTCAACACCGCCTACAAGCTGTTCGTAGTCGGCATAGGCATTCAGAGCCTCCTTGCCGAGATTCACCATAGCACCTGCGGTGGCTGAAACGGCTGAACCGATAGCGTCCATGCCGATTTTTGCGATGTTTCCGAGCCCGTCAAGACCCAGTTTAAAGCCTGTTTTGTCAATAGTGGTATCAAATTTCAAAGTACCGTCAAAGCCCATAATTTCACCTCTTTTCTAAATGGGGAACGCAACGCTCTTGATTTTTTAAAGCAAGCCAAAAGCCGCACCTATGGCATTGTCATCCATTTCAAACGGCAGCGCATAAATCTGTTTCATTCGCATGATACGTTTTCGTTCATTTTCGTTTTTAATTTCGCTTGTGTTTACGCTCCTGTAAGCGATTCTTTTCATGATTTGCGAATCATCAGGCAGAGTCGAAAGCAGAAGCCTGAACTTCCACCAGTGCATTTCTGCGGTCAGCAAATCTATCCTGTAAAACCTCAGAAAATCGCCTATTATGGCTGATGCATCTATTTTCCAGTCAAGAACGGGCGGAGTCTGAACAACATCTTCTTCCTGATTGTTTTCATCATGTTCACGGACAAATTCAAGGTCTTCTGCACGGTAAAAACCGCATATCGCAAAGATTAAATTTTCCGTGATTCTTTCGGGAATATCATTCAGCCAGCTTGTCATCATCATGACTTTTTCCTTGTCGGGAATACCTTTTTCTGCCGTCATATCGGCAAATCTGAACCATTCCCGAAAATCAGTGATGATTGAATATTCCTTTCCGTCAGCCTGAATTGTGGTCGGGAACGGTTCATAAAATGCATTAATCATGATTTATTTTTCTTTTTAGGAAGAAATTTATTTCTCCATTCTGTACGCTCTTTAGCCGCTGAAATCATCTGTTTCTGAACGAAATCAAGGAAGCTGAGATAAATTTCATCACTTGCCTTTATGCTTGTCGGAACGCCTTCAAAAATCTTGTCGGAAGTTCCTTCACTGAAAATTCTGTCATAAAGATTCCTGAAAAGCTTGCAGTAAGCCCTGATTCTTTCGGACTGTCTGCCCTCTTTCGGAATAGAGGTTTCCTCGTTTGCCATTTTCTCAAAGGCGTTTTCGTAGCGTTCCATAACGTCCGCATCGTCAAGATTGAGTTCAAGAGAAAGCCCGTTTATTTCCCATGTATTCATGATTTATCGCTCCTTATGTGTTTGATATGGCAAAACTTATCGTATTCCAGCCGTCTGCCGTGGTTGCAGTACCATGTTTTGTATGTTCACGGGTCTTAAAAGTGCCTGAATATGTGTAAATATTGGCGTTGTCACCCTCGGTTGACGGAACAACTGAATATTCACGTGATATAGCCTCTCCCGTGGTTATATCAACAATAATTATTGTACGAACCGCATCATCTCCGAGTGCCTCATCATTCGTTATTTTTATAATATCTTCCTGAACCTCATTGTTGCTGTGAGCATCAAAAGCGTACTCAATACTCGGTGCATAGCCCACAACATCTGAGAACTGATAAGCCTCATCAACATACTGTCTGCTGTATTCAATGGGGTTCTTGTTCTGTGTAAGCTGTGTGAATTTTGTCATTCTCTTGTAAACGACTGAAAACTGTCCTGAATTTTCGTATTTAATACCGTAAAATGCCAGTATTTCGTGCCTTTTTTTGATTGCCATACTTAATCCTCCTCATAAAGTAAACGTAACTGTATCTGATAACGGGCGGTGTTTGTGTCCTCATCAAAGGCATAGCCGCCCGTCAGAACTTCAATTGAGACCGCCTGACGGTTTTCGCCCAAATCAGGCAGAATATCGTTGTTATTGTTATCGCTTATCCATGTCTCGAAATGTTCATAAAACTCGTTGTTTTCGATACATCTGTTGACATCTTCGCCGTAAAATTCACGGCTTGCGAATAAAAATAAAAACTGCTTTACGCAGCTTCCGTCCGTATATTTTTTGAAAACAGGGTCACACGGAACTTTCTCGACAGCATATTCAACAGGCGTATTTCCGAGAAAATCGACATACAGACAGCCGTCTTTCAGTTCGGGAAAGTCCATGACATAATTTCTCAAAGCTTCAATTATTGTCATCATGTGAAGTTGTCCTTTGCTTTCTTTAAAATTTCTGATTTGTGATTTGCTTTCATGCGTTCAAACCAGAATTTTCCTCGCAGACCCTTTGTGCCTTTCGACTTATTCAGACCTTCCTTGCCCCGTCCTGCATTCGTGTAATACTGCTGTTTTGCGTAGGGAGCAGTATATTCAACAACTCCCGAACCGATTACAGTTCCCGAAATACCGCTTTTTTTGAGCATACCAGTCCTGAACGGAACATAGGGGTCTGACAGTCTGAGAACCTCGCTGTCAATGAATTTCTGTGCCTTGTCAAAGTTGCTTTCAGCCCTCTGAATGAAATTCGGGTCAAAGGTTATTCCTGTAAATCTCATCATTTCGCAGTCACCTCCCAGTGCTGAACAGAACGTGAACCGTAGCGGAAATCTTCAATGCTCATGATTGTCATAGCTGTTGCAGGCGGCTGTAAATCGGGGATAATGCCGCAGACAATTTTATCCCCGACTTTCGGCACAAAATCTATATTATCAACAGGAACGGACACAAAAACGCTATTCTGCGGCGTGCGGTCAGAACCGCTTTCCTGCGATTTTGCGTCCTCCCAGTAGACCGCACCTGTTTCATGACGGATAAATGTGGGCGCACGGTTATGGACTGTTTTTTCATAGATTGTACAGCCCAATTTATTTGTAAACATAGTCAAATCCCCCTGAATAAAAGTCCTGTCCTGCCTAAATGCCGCATAATAATATTTTTATAAATATCTTCAAGCCCTGAATTTTCGCCGTTAAGCTGTGCAGAAATTGTCGAAATCTGTTCTGTTCCGCTTCGGTATGTCACGCTGTATTTTCCGATATTTTCGGAGGCTACTGAGCCTGCGCCTGCGATTGATGAGCCGTCCGAAAGTGCGGAATAGTTATAGATATTTTCGGCAAGTTCGCAGCAGCAGCGTTTTACATTTTTTTCATATTCTTCGGGAACACCGTTTTCAAGCCTGCCGAAAGTGGCGGCATCTATTCTGTCAGATGCCTTTTCAGCAAGCGATGAAAACTTATCCTGCGGTATCAGACTGCCGCCGTAAACCTCCGAATAATAGGCAAAATCAGCGTAACTCATTTCACATCATCAGCCGTAACGGTCACATATCCGACTGAAACGACTTTTGAAGAACTGAGGTTTACAATCTCTATGACATCTCCTGCCTTTGCCGAAATTTCGGTAGTTCCCGATGTAAGAGAAGTTCCGCTGTAATTTGAGGAAGTCTGATTGTAGACAGCTCTTGATGCAGGATTTTTCTTGTAAGCATAGGTTGTGCCTGTGTTTCCTGCCGAAATTGTGGCGATTGTCGTGCCTTCTGCGCTGCCTTTTGCAAGACTTATCGTGAGCGATGAGGGCGCATAAACCGCACGGATTGCCGCAGAACGGAGAACTTTATGACCGTAAACCTGACGACCCTGAACCGCAGATGCACCAATATATTTTCCAGATTCTGAAAGACTCTGGAGCTTGACAGGAACTTTCCATTCATTGACTCTCGTTGCATAAAGCGGGTGTCCTGCGAGCATTGCAAGTCCTGCGGTTTCATCGTTCCATTCAACGACCATGAAGCCTGCAATTTTTCCTGCTGCGCCTGCCGCCTTTACATCATCACCGAGCGAGGAAGCTGCCGTAAATTCGGGAGATTTCAGAATCATAGCGTAATAGTCGGGAGTAACAAGCAGATAGCGTTTTCCGTCATTCGGAATATTAGCCTTTGACAGTGCCTTTCTGACTTCAACGATATGGCTGTAAATCGTTTCAGGTGAAATTTCTCCGACATTCATCGGAGTTGAGCCTGCAAGGAGAACTGTTCCACCGTCCGTGTCAAGCTGTCGTGCAAGGGAATATCCGCCGCTGTCGAGCCTGTCAGCAATTAAATTATCGGGAACGGATTCCGCATCATATCCGTCAATGATTTCATTTATCGCCTTGTCCTTGTCGATAACAAGTGTTGTGTATGTTGTTTCACCATTTGTCGGAGCTATGCCGTTTGCCTTGTCGTAGTCGGAAACGACAACCTCCGTGTCACGGACGGGAATTTTTACTGCGCCTGCCGTGGGGTCGCCTTCGTAATCGTTATTGAATACAAAACCGTCTTTCAGAACCAGTGCCGAGCGCATTTTCGCAAGAACAAGGTCTGAATATCTTTCCTGTGATTCATGTGCCATAAATTTTTACCTCCTTAATTTTTAGGCATAAGTTCGGGATTTTTGCTGTAAAAAGCCCTTTCGACCGCTGACATTCCGCCTGCAACTTTTCCGCCTGTGGGAGCTGCTGCACGTTCATTTGAATCGGGAATGAAAGCGTTTTCGTGGTCTTTTCTGAAAGCCGAAACGACATCATCGCCGCCGATGAGCTTGTCACCCTCAAACTTCAAGCCCTTTTCTTCGAGAAGTTTCGTGACATAGGCTTCGTAGACATCATCTTTGAGTTTCAAGCCCTTGACATACTGAGAAAGTTTTGTGCGGTGTTCAAAAGCGGCACGTTCCTTTTCAGCCTGCTCCGCCTTGTTTTTCCACTCGTCAGCCGACTTTTTGATGCTTTCAATATCCATATCCTTGAAAGATTTGATAGTTTTGTTTGCTTCATCAAGCTGTGCCTGCAAAGCCTTGTACTCCTCCTCGGAATAGGTCTTTGCCTCGGTTGCTTTTTCCTGTTTTAAAATTTCCTTTTCGTTATCCATGATTTTCCTCCTACCTGTTTTTGAGAATTATATATTCTTCCCTCTGCCAGTCTTCTGCCGAAAGGTCATCGGGAGAGGGCTGCCACAAGCCTGCGGGTATGCCGCCCACATATTTGTTGAACGTAAAAACATTACCTGCCCTGACAGCCCTGATATTTTCATTGTGTTTCCAGTGAGGACGGTAAACCGCCTCACCCATGCACATACGAAACAATGCAAAAGTCCATGTCATTTTTTCACCTCTCCAAAAAAATCGGATATAAAAATAAGGCTTAAAAAGCCTTTTAAACGCTGTTAAAACTACTTTTCAAGGGTTACTGAAAATACCTCTTTTGCGTTGTACATCGCAACCCAAGCCTCGCCCTTTTTGATGATAATAAATCCCTCATAAAAATCGTAGTCGTCCCAGTCACCCTCATCAATCGTAATCGAGCCTGCATTGATGAAGGAAATTTTTATCCTCTTGTACATAAAAATTCTCCTTAAAGTTCAATATTTTCCTGCTCCGCCCTGACTTCGAGTGCGTAAATGTAATCGTCCATAGCCCTTAACTGGTCTTTGAGAACCCTGACTTCGCAGTTCGGAAGAATGTCAAGAGTGCCTGCATCATATTTGACAAGGGTATTTCTGAGCTTTTCATACCTGATTTTCGCCTGCAAATACTCGGCTATAAACCTGTCTTTATAGTGTCCTGACTGCATGAGCCTGACTGTTTCTTCGAGTTTCATTTTTCATACCCCTTTTCTGTATCTGTGCATTTTTCCATAGTGCTTCCTTGCGATAACCGATTTGACATAAATCCAGTAATCAGGCACACAATACCTGAAAAAGCCTATTTTCGTTGCATATTCTTCGTACATAACTTCGCCTTCTTTCAGTTTCTGACAGTTAAATTCTCCCACTTCTTGTAACAGTCAATGTATGTTTCGTTTCTGTCACCGTTGTGGGTTATCTCATAGTACATTCCGTCACTCAGCACAGTTGAAACAAGTGCTTTCCAGTTTTGAAGAGCCTTGCACTGCCACACGATATAAACGTCATCAGTGCCAATAACTATATTGTCTGTTTTGTCAATATGTCTGTTGACATAATCCCTGACAGTTTCCTTACAAAGCTGTACAAATTCTATATCCGTCATTTTATCACTCCTAAAATAAATTTGAGCATAATTAAAACGCCCTTAAAAGAGCGTTTTAAAAATGATTTTCACCAATTAATTTATGAGTATCCGATTTTTGTCACCCATTACTTTTTTTACGTCAAATTTATATCTTTCAGGAAGATAATCCACATTATCTCTTATGCTGTCCTCCAGAAGCTTCTTCAATTCCAGAACATCGTCTTCAATTTCGCCAAACAAAGCTTTGTCAATAGCTATGTTTATATCCGCTGCTGCATTTTCAGGATGATATCCGAATTTTTCATGGTGAATTTTAGTCATCTTATAAATTTCTTCAAATATTTGATTCATACAAACACCTTTCTAAATCCTCAGCATATTTTCAAATTCTTCTAAAGCTTTAGGAAAAAATAATTTCATTCTTTCGTATTTCTGCCTGTCAAATTGTGCTTCAAACATATGAGCAAACGCTTCCTGACATATTGTTCTGTCACTCCAATAGTCTGAGCCGTCCTTATATTTGTCATGGTAAGAACAGCCTTTTATTGCACCGTATGACAAACCATTTATTATGTCTGATACACCATTGTCTGTTCTGAGGTTTTTTAATTGTTCAGAAACAGTTTTGAATAATTCTTTATAGGGCATTCCAGTTGCTCGATTTTTGAAATCAATAAAATCATCTTGCAACGCTTGGTAAAATGCCTTATTATTTACAGAAACATCATCTAAAGCGTTATCAATCAAGTGACCGTGTTCATGAAAGAATACAGTTCCTATTCCTTTTCCACCACCGTTTAATGCAAAATCCAATGTAAAATTCATATAAATTTTCTTGTTGTCAGGGTTGAAATAAGAATCTTCGCCATTTAAAGAAGTGTCAGCTATTGAATCATATCGGACATTATCCAAAAACAAATTCTGAACTTTCTCGCTGCCATTGTTAAAGCGGCTAACCAAAGCTTCTGCATATTTCGGAAATTTCTCTGCATATTGCTCGATATAGGTCTCATGAAATAATCTTGCATTCTCACTTAAAGGTCTGACAGGAAAATCAAATTTACCCGAAGAATTATTACCTGACTTTATTTTACCACTATTATTCGGATTTGTCAACGATTTCAGAGAAATATTATTTCCCGAATTATTTTTATTGTTATTTTTCGGGATAGCCGCCATGTGTGGCTGCGGCTGTGCCTTTCTGTTCGCCCATACTGCTTTCTGTGCTGTACTCCTGCCGAAACCGTTGACCCATGTTCTTGTGCCGTCAGGAAGGTTGCCTGTCGCACTGATGAAGTCGCTGAGGTTCTTCTCGGCTTGTTTCAGCTTTACGGACTGCTCCGTAAAAAAGGCTTTCATCTGATTGGCTGTCTGGTTGTCAGGAGCATTCTTCACTGCTGTGTCGGCAGCGGAAACGGCTCTTTTGCGTTCCCTGACCTTGCGTTCCAACGCCCTCTGCATCTGGTCTATCTCATACTCACTGTACATTTTGCCGTTATACTCAATATTCCTTGCATTCAAATCTTTCAATCTTTGATTTGAATAAGCCCTCGAACTGATTCCCTCAAAGAACGGAAACCAGTCATGACGGCAGTTCCACCCTCCGAAGCCGTCACCTGTTCCGTAGCCGATTTCTTTCAAGGAATAGACCCTTGCACCGTCAATCTTCCGCCCTGCGTTCTTCCCCGAAAGGCTTGCGAACTGCCCCTGCCATTCAGCGTGGGAAGGTCTTGCGCCTGCATGAGCCGTGATTTCCATGATGTCGCAGTCCATGTCATTTGCATTTATCTCCGAGATTTTCCTCACGGTCTGACCGACACCAGTCAGAACGCTTCGCCTTACAGCAACATCAAGCCTGTCCCTGTGACCTGACGGATAAAGAATCCATGAACCCTCATCAGCGGCAGACTTAACCGCCCGTCTGATTGCCGTTCCGTAGTCCATAGTTCCGCTTGTGACTTCCATATAAGCCAGATTACAGGCTTTTATGTAGGCTGTCTGAGATGTGTTTGCAGTCGTGAGTGTGAGGTTTGACAGGTCGCCCATGCACTTCTTATAGCCTGCATTGAGGGTCTGCAATGCCGCATCAGACATCTTCACAATCGTTTCAAGCCCTGCCGCCTTGTAACTTCTGTTATCGTTCCTGACTGACTGCACTCCTGCATCTTCAAAAAGTGTCCTGACCTGATTTCTTGTTGCATTCGTGCGTTTTGCGATTTCTTCGAGAATATCCTCATACAGCATACCCGACTGCTGAAGTTGTTTAGCCTGCCATGCCGTAGCCTCTGTGACCTTTCCTGTTTTCATCATGCGCTTAACCATGTCGTTGATTATCGCATTGTCGAGGTCATCATAAAGGGTAATCAACTGGTCGCAGAGGTGTTCATACTCAGACGGGGACAGCATTGTTGCCTCCGAATAAATCGCTTTCCACGGGCATAAGTTCCCTTGCCTTTGATTCGTCACAGGAGAAATACCACATCAGGAATTTTTCTTTTGACAGCAAGCCAGAAGTCACCATCTGCATACGGCGGTTGAACTCCTTGTCGGCATCTTCGAGGATTCCGTCCCCGAATGTACAGGTCAGCTTTACATCTGTATTCGACTTTCCTGCGTAATAATCTGAAAGGTATTTCATGCCGTAAACCGCAGTTTCAAGCGCAGGGCGGAGAGTTTCCTGTATTTCGTGTACACGGTCATAACTGCGCTGCTTTGAGGACTTTATCTCCTCGGCAGTTTTTTCAACATCTCCGATTTCTGAAAGGCAGCCGTATGCAAGACCGCAGGAATTTTCAATTCTTCTCAGCATCTGATTGAAGGCATTGAAATATGAACTGTCACGGATTTCAGGCGAAAATGTGCTGAAAATAGGCTTGTCCGTGTTCGGATTTGTTTCATAAGTATGGAACATTCGCTCACGACCGACAGGCAGGACGGGCTTTCCGTCTTTCAGCTTGAAAAAGTCAATCGCTGCATCAATCGCTCTCTCAGAAGATTCAAGCTCCCAGAGGATTCTTTCCCACTGGTCATCAGCATTTTTTATTGTGTCAGCAGCGTCCGCAAAAACCGAAATTCCAAGTGGAGAATCCGTGTCTACCGTGTTCATGTCAGGAACTCTGAAAACCGAAAAAAGCGGCTGACTTACACCGTAAAAAGTCTTTTTCGGAAGAATATCAGACCATTCGGGAACTTCCGACAGACTGCATTCACTTCCTAAAATTGCAGGATTACTTGAACGGAAACAGCGGTTTTCAATCGTGTGTGTCTGATTCCTGACATCATAAGTGTGCATTTCAAGCCTTGTGTAACTGGTCTTGCCGATTGTCAAGTTTTCGGGACAAATCACACTTTCACAGAAATCATCACTGAAATTCACGGGTACATATTCATTCTGAAAAACTATGTCAATATGCGGAGAGCCGTTCCAGTAGGGCTTGAAAAGCATACCACCAAGCGCAAGTCCGTAATCCAGTTTTCTGCGCAGAACAGGGATAAACTTCTGAAACGCCTCATCAGTGAAAACATCATTCACGTTTGCAGAAAATTCTTTTAATGTCAGTCTTTTCAACTCTTTGGAAACCGCTGACGGTATGCGTAAAGGCTTCGTTCTGCCTTTCTGCCAGTTTGCTTTGTTGGTGTAAAGCCTGTCCCAGAAAAGCATTTTTTCCTGCATTTCTCCGCTGATTATGCATTTCACACCCATTGCAGCGGCTATCCGATTTACGTCTGTCAAAGTTTATCCTCCTCCCTCATTTCTTTCAGAGCACGGTACATCACGGTTCTGACAAAGTACCTCATGTCGTCCATAGCATGGTCATTTTCCTTGATAACAGTGTCCTTTTCGGCTTTTTCGTTCCAGCGGTAAAGCCCGAACTCCCTGATAATATCCTTACATTCAGGTGAAAAATGGAGGTAGCCGAGTTTCAGAAGTGACTGTACATCCCTGATTCCGTCAATAACCGAGTTGTCAGCTTTTCTGACCCTGAATTTTCTGTGACGGTGTATGCATTCAATAAAACTTGCGGCTGACGGGTCAACCACAACATAATTTACAAGGTCTGCATATTCGCCTGCAAGTTTTTCAAGCTCTTGATAATGCTCCTCATCGGTACGAGGAATGCTGTTTTTTCTGCCGTCATAGTAGCTTTCACGGATTCTGTAAGCGTGACCGCTGTATGTCAAAACCCACAAGCCGATTGAAGTCGGGTTATGTGTTCCGTAGTCGATGCTTATGTAGTAGTCACCGTTCGGAATTTTTTCCGAAATATGCTCTTTCAGGCTGAACATCGGGTAAACAAGCCCCTCCGCAGCAGCCCATTTTCCAAGAATGTATCTGTCGTAAAAACTGCCTGTATACAGGCTTTCATAACGCTTTTTAATTTTCGGGTCGAGCGAAAAATTGTCGTCCATTGTGAAATGGAGATACAGCGCATTTTTGTCCTGATTTTTCAGAATCCACTGATTGTAAAACCAGTGTGCAGGCGTGTCGGGATTGCAGTTGAACCAGAACTTTGAGCCTTTCACAGAACATCTTGCAAGAGCCTGTTCAACAAACGATTTCGGCATGAGTGCTACTTCGTCAAACATTACCCCTGCAAGCGTCATGCCCTGAATCAGCGTGTAGGAACTCTCATCTTTGCCGCCGAAAAAATAGTACCTGTTTGTGTGACCGTTCATCTTCACATCAAAGAAACTGCGGCTTAATTTAAGGCTTATTACAGCCGTTCCCTCAAGCCATTTCTGCATTGGAAGTATGACATTTCTCTGGATTGAGCCTGCGGTTTTTCCGCATATTGCAAAGGTCTGACCGTTGAACTGCGTACAGCTCCAGAGCATGAATCCTATTGTCATGGAGAGCGATTTTCCGCTTCTTACAGACCCGTCACAGATTACGGCATCATAGTTTTTCGTTTCGGGCAGTTTCCACCAGAGCATTGATTTTGTCTGTTTCGGGGAGAATTTTTCAAATATCATTTAAACTTTTTCCTATCATTTCAAAGAGATTTGTAAGCTGTGAGTTCTCGCTTTCAGCGGTTTCTCCCGACATAGCCGCCTGAATTATCCTGCTGATTTCAGTTTCAGCGGAGATAAGCTCCTGATTTTTTTTCAGGAAATTATATAATTCAAGATGTCTTTTCTTAAACTCCTCAGCAAGTTTCTTCCGCTGCTTTGATTCGGGAGTGTTTAAAAAATGCTTTAAAAATTGTTTTAAGTCCGTAAAATCGGACTTTTTCACGGCATTTCTGCTGTCCTCGTATTTGCCTAATCCGTCAATAAGGCGGTCGATACTCTTCTTTTTTATCGGGTTCATTTTCGCACCCCCTCTGAAATGCAAAATACGGGGCATTTTAAGCCCCTTTGTTTTCGTGGTATAATTTCACCTGTAAATTTCTTAAAACGCACTGAAACGCTGTTAAACGGCTTTAAAACGGTCTTGAAAAATGTATGCTCCGCCATTCGCATTTTTTGTTTCAAAAAATCCGTTTTTTGGTATTCCACTCACTTAATTTTTCGGGACGAATCAACCGTAAAAATATCGGTGAGCTGTTTTCAGATTTCAACGGCAGGAAGAACGATTTCCTTTTTTCTGCCGTACAGCGTTATTTCAAGTTTCGCCTTCCGCTGACGTGTATCAATCCATGTCACATTGTCGCTGTACTGCCGCAGGAATCCCGACATAATCAGCTTTGCACCGCTTGGGGAAGTGTATATTTTTGATGCCTTGATTGGCTTTCCTTTGTTTGCGAGGACTTTTATATATGCCTGTTCATCGGGGAAAAGCGGCTGTGCTTTTGCATTTCCGAGAAATTTTATTACTCCGATGATATCCTTTATCTGATAGTAAATCTCATTCGTTAAATCACATTCAACAAAGACATATCCGCTGAAAATCAGCCTTTCACATATTCTCCACTGTCCGCCGCTTCTGATGTGCATTTCCTCGGTCGGAACTGCCGCACGGAAACCCTTTTCAATAAGTTCATCACGGATTTTTTCCTCATAGCCTGACCTTACAAGCAAAACATACATCTTCATTAAATCACTCCTCTTTCGCCTTTGATTTCAGGAATTTCTTCACTTCTTTGTACAAATCGGGACGTTCCTTTGACATGGCTTCAAATATGAGCGACTGGAACTGCTCCGCACCGTTTTCAAGAATATCCTTGTTTCTGATGTCGGTCTGCCGCTTGTATGCAGCCGCCCTTGTCAGGGCGACAGCGTGTTTTGAAAGCGTGTCAAAGTCCAGTTCTCTGAGTTTTTCCTCGTCCATGCCGCTGACCGCTTCGAGCATCTGACCGCTGAGAAGTCTTAAAATTCCCTCGGTTATGTCAAGATTCGGGTACTTGTCAATTTCTTCCATTATCGCACGGAAATTCTGCTGGCTCATTCTCAGGGCATCAAGTGTTGTCATGAGATTTTTTGCGTATCTTCCGACTGCGGCAATTGAAACGCTCATGCCGTTTTCTTTGATGAAATCGACTATTTCACGGTAAAGACAGCCTGTCTTTATCATCTCGTCAACCGTTTCTTTTACAGCAGGGTCAAGGCTGTCGATTTTGCTGTGTTTCCTGTTTCCCATGTCAGACCTCGATACATTCGTCTTTTCTGACACAGGCGATAATTTTTATTCCGTCCGCAGAAACTTTCGCTTCAATGCTTTCAAAATCGCAATCCGCAAGGCTTGTCGGCTCTTTGCTGTCTGTGTTTCTGAGATGTATGTACCCCGATTCACAAAGATAATTTATGCTGTCCCTGAGTTCACTTTCTGTCACTGTCGGTTCAAGAGCATAGCGTAATTCTGACAGCTTTATGTACTGTGTTCTCAGGAGATTGATTCCCTTTAAAACTCTGCCGTTATTGACAAAAAATTTCTTCTGCCTGATTCTTTCCTGCATATCCTTTTCCAATTTTATTCACTCCTTTGCAGGCGGTCAATTTTGTTTTCAAGCCTTGTCATCACACGGATAAAATCTTCATTTTTCGTGGTATGTTCCTTGATGTAGTCAAGGCTTGTTTCAAGCTTTTTCATCGTTTCTTTTATTTCATTTACTTCGGCTTTTGTAGCGTATTTTTCGGATAATTTATATTGATTTTCTTCGAGCCTGTCTATGTTGTCGATTGTTCTTTTCAGAAAATAGCTGATTATTCCTATTGCAATTGTTATCGCAGTCGTTATTACAAAATATATAAGGTCGCCTGTCATTTCTTCACCACCCAAAAAAATATGGTATAATCGTTACAACGACTATACCATATTTTTTACGAACATTCAAAAGAACTTTTCTCGGAACTTTTCTCAGAACTTTTCCGATAATATTTTTTTGATTGTTTTTTCACTTATTTTATATTCTTTTGCGAGTGACCTGTAATTTTTACCATTGAATTTTTGTTTTATTCCGTTATCCCTGATTTCTTTTAGAACCGTTTCAGTTTTCGGAATGTATACAGGATTTCCTCCATAATTTGTTATTAGCTTTTTGTACGCATCAAGCCCGATAGTTTCCGCAAGCTCTCTCTGTTCACCGATGAGCTGACCTGTGTCCGTAAGCATATCAATGTTCATGTTCCGACCTCCCGAAAATATGATATACGATTTTTGTAATAAAAGTATACCACATTTTCGGGGAAAATTCAATGCTTTTTCGCCTTGTTTTCCGCACTTTTCACATATCTTTTCAGATATTCGATAAGCTTTGAGCCGTCACTGAAATTCACCCAGCGGAACGGGTCACGCCTTGACGGTGTGATTCCGAGGACTTTCTTTATCGCTCCGACAAGTCTTTCAGAAACTGTGACATTCTCGTTCGGGTCAAGTTCCGCAAGCCTGTAAATCAGCCGCCATGCGAGTTTCTGCTGCTGAACTGTCATCATGCCTGCAACAGTTTTTTTCTCACTCTTTTTTCTTCTCAGCAGGTCTTTCAGGACTTCATCTGATTCCTTTTCGGTCAGTTCATTGACGTGCTGTTTTTTTGTCAGGGCATAAATGAGTATGTGAAATGAATCCTCTTCCTGAAATTTATCGACAAGTCCGAGTTCCGATGCAAGCGTGTAAAGCTGTTTTGCACTTGCCATAAAATCACCCCGTTTCTACATCTTCAAAGACCGTCACAGTCGCCTTCATTCCTCTCGAAACGTTGACCGCAGCGTTTATTTTTGTAATCATATCATTCAGAATTTCGGGCGATATTTCGCCGTTATGGTTGACTTTTATGATAGTGCAGATGTTCTCCCATGCAGCCGCTTCATTGATTAAATATGCCGTGTCTGAGGCATCTTCCTCGGAAAGTCCTGCAATTTTCATAAGATTCTGCTTGTCCTTTTCAAAACTGATTCCCTTTACCTTTTTCATGAGAACCTGTTTCGCCTTTTCATCACAGCTCAGACTGCCGATTATCTGGGACACGCTGCCCTCGCAGTATTCGCCGTTCCATATCGCTGAAAGAATACGCTTTGCAGGGGCTTTCAGCGTGTATGTGATTTTTTTCTCAGCCATGCTCGGATAGACTTTTCCGAAAATATCCTCTAAAAGTTCTCCTGCGACTACCGAAACCGTGTCGGAAACAGTTACCGATGCAAAGTTGTTATTGTCGCTGAGCCAGCTCACGGACTTATTCTTGGTGTCCGTGAGAGCCTTTTCAGCTTCGACTAAAAGCTGCGCCTGAAGGCTTGCATACTCATCATCAAGGCTGTCGGTCTGAACCTTTATTTCAGCCATTCTGTCGATTATTTTGTTGATATTCATGATAATCTCCTTTCATTTTGCAACTGATACATACAGTTCATCTGCACATTTTTTGCAGATGTACAGGTCTTTGAATTTGCGTATATCCTGATATGCTCCGCAGAAACGGCAGGTCGGGCAGTGCGCCCTGATGAGCAGCGTTCCGTCCTCCTGTTCAATCAGGTCAAGTGAAGTTCCTGCTTTCCAGTTAAGTTTAAGCCTTGTTGACTTTGGGATTGTAAGTGAGCCGTTCTTTGCTATTTTCTTTGAAACTGTCATTTTTAATCACCTCCTTCTTTTTCGGCAAGGTACGAGAGATAAACATAATGTGCTGCATCTGCGTATGAAATTCCTGCCGATTTGCAGGCTTGTTTAAGCAGTGTTGTTATCATCGGAACTATGATCTGAGGTTCGCTCACAATGAGATACAGCGGCTTGCTGTCCTCATTTTTGGCGGCTATGCAGCCACAGTAATATTTGTGTTCCTTGCAGTATTCTTTGAGTTCTTCTACCATTCTTCTGACGTTTTCCATTAAATATAACCTCCTTTGCGGTCTGCCGAAAAGCCGACAGACCGCATTGTATGATTTGTGTTATCTTATTGTGTACATTCCGCCTGCTTCTCTTATCTGTTCCTCGATTTCCTCATTTACTGCCGAATAGTATTCGTTCTGCTGATTCCTGTCGAGCGAAACTCTCATCTGTTCGAGCATTACCCTGACTTTTGCAAGGGCTGTGATGAAAGGCTCGTATTCCTCTCCGCAGGCTGTTTCAATGAGGTTTTCGCACTCCTCAACAAGCTTCTCCTGCTGTGTTTCAAAGCCCTTTCTGCCGAGTATTCTTCTGCACTTTTCAATCTGATACTGATTCATTATTTTTTCCTCCTGTTTATATTTTTTCGCCTGTGCGTATATTCATGTGCTGTTCTGCGACAGCGACAAGTCCCTCAAATGTGCAGTTCTCATTCTGACGGGCTGTGTTGTAGAGTTTTACAACACCCCTGATTCCCTGAATGGTCTTTGAAATTTTCCAGAGAAAATCAATTTCTCTTTCATTTTCGGAAATTGCAGGAAAAAGTTTCTGAATATCCGTCCTGAGTATATTGCCTGTTCTGTATATCTTTGTGATTTCGCAGCGGTTTATTATCTGCGAATATTCATTTCTGCGGCTGCCCATTTTGCTGACGATTTCAGGATTTCCGACAAGTGCAACTCCGAGAGTGCTGTCCCTGTCTGCGAAATAGTCGGAAATGCTCCTTAGTGCTTCAATCTGTGACAGCGTGAGGAACTGCGCCTCGTCCACTATGAGAACCATTCCGTCCGAAAGTTTACTGATTATCGAAAAAAGCATTTCATCATTTGAACGTGCGTAAGATGAACCCGTCTGTGCCGCAATCAGCCTGAGCAGGCTTTTCACGCTTGTGGAGCAGGTGTTCATTGTCACGGCGATACTGCTGTTCGGGTGGTCTTTCCTGAACTTTATGACCGCCTTTGTCTTTCCGATTCCTGCATCTCCGCAGGCTATTGCAAGACCGCCTTTTACCTGACAGAGACTGATAATATCGTATATTTCGCCTGAAACTGAGGTTTCAACGTATTCCGTGCTGATATTCACGGGAAGCTGAGAGTTCTTTTCCTTGATGTCGAAATAGTCGTCAAGCTTGCTGAATATCTTGTCAATGTCACCGCTGTAAATGCCCTTTCTCAGCGGAGAAATTACACCGTCAGATATGCCGATTATACGGCAGGCTTCTTTCTGGCTCGGCTTGGTCTTTATAAATTCTTCGAGCTTTTCAAGAGTTGCCCTTTGTTTTTCTGTATATTCCATAATTATTTACCTTTCTGCGATTCTGCGTTCTTTGTAATCATTTTGATGTTTACGGGAATGTTTGTATATGAATCGTCATTTACAGCTTTCGGAAGTTCTTCACTTACGGTAATCGGAACTGCATTGTCCGACATTCTGATTTCAAATTTGCCCTTGTTCTGCCTTGCAATGTAATCAAGTCCGTCCTGCTGGCTGATGTTCAGGCTGTCACCGATAATTTCCTGCCTGAGTCTGAGCATTTCATTTCTGACATGGGATTTCTTCCTGCTGATTTCAGCAAGTTTTTCGGGACTTTCTCCGACATATTCGGTAAACATCCAGTCTGCGACATTCCATGTGTACATATATCTGTCCTCACGGTCATAGAGCCTGACGGAGTTTTTGCTGTTCGGGTCGTATCTCACGCAGACTTCTTCTCCGATGTGTTTCCATGTGATGTTTTCATCGTAATACCAGACTTTTTCTCCGTGATAATCGACATAAACGCCTCTCTTTTCGATTTTCTGATAGCCCTTTGTCCTCATCAGGAGCAGGTCAAGAACGCCCTCGCTTGCGGTTCTCTGTGTTGTTTCGGATATTGATTTGTTCCATACATCAATCTTGGTCATACCCCTGTATTTCTGCTCAGAGCCGCCGTATTCCGCAACATTGAAGATATTGTCCGCATAGTCCGAGAAGTTTCTGAAAAGGTCGCTCTGGGCTTCAATGTCACCCTCTTTTATACGTCTTTTCAGGCTTTCTGCACGTTCAAGGACATTTCCTCCGCAGAAACCTCTTTCACTTCGGCAGAACTGCTCTTTTATCGTCCTGTGTATGCGTTCAACAAGCTTTGCCTGTGCATTGGTCGGAATTGCAATGATTACTTTTATTCCTAAATGCTGTAAGATAGTTATTGGAGTGTTTCCTTTTTTCTTTTCGGATATGTGTCTGTTGGTGAGTTCTCCGACAATATCGTATGTAACGAACTCACGACCGTTGTCAAAATACAGATATTCGGGAACACCGAACCTGAGAATTGCAAATCTGAGTGCAAGCAGCGTTGACTGTGAATCAGGGCTGTCGGTAATGTTCCAGCCCACAAGCACACCGCTTTTTACATCCAGAACTGTTGTCAGATACATACGCTTTGTTTTTTCGGGATTTTCCTCGTCTTTGACGATTACATCAAACGTGTAGTTGTCCATGACCCATACGCTGTTCGCATGGAGATTATCGGGAAGTCTGACCGCACACGGCATACAGTGGTCATGAAATGCTTTCGCTCCGTTCCTCGTAAATTCAAGTACCGCAAATGGGATTTTTTCAAGTTTCCGTCTGAAACAAGCCTCGTTCGGAATTTCGGGAACAAGTTCAGGGTACTCCTCTGCGATTACTGCTGATGCAGAACGGTAGCACTGCGAAACTTTCGGATTGCTGTCGTTGAAGTACAGATATGAAAAGCACTGCCATATCGGACTGTCGTCAGGGAGCTTGCTTGTGCCTTTGCGCCATTTGTTCCTGTTGTCGATAAGTTCTTCGTAGCACTCGCTCTTGTATGCTGAATATTTTCTGTACAGAATGCTCCTGCTGATGTTCATATCGGGGTTCATGTACTTCTGATGAGCAATGAAAAGCTCATCAAAATCAGCCTTGTTCTTGCGCTTTGAACGTTCTCCCTGCCATTCTTCAAGCAGGCTTATCCATTTCTGGATTTCCTCACGCTCCGCCTGAGAGAAGTTTTCAAACGGCATTTTAACGCCTTTTGAGCCGTATTTTAAAGACGTTTTCTTCTCTTTTGCGGTTTCGATTTTTTCGGGAAGTATGCCTGCCTCAGTCTGCTTTCTGCGATAGTATTTTGCTTGTAAATCCTTTGGAAGTGCTGAAACAGGAATTAAATATTTCGGTCTGCCTTTGCTGTTGATTTCTTGAATTGTCTGAATTTTATTATCCTTGCAGAGCTTCTTTATGTATTGTTCAGAACAATTTTTCAATTCAGCGACTTCTTTTACAGTTAAATAGTCCATATTCACTCCTTTCTGTCGGAGCAGGAATGCCCCGACAAAAATTTTTCTTGACAAATTCGTTTTTCTGTGATACACTTAAATCAGTACATTAAAGAAAGTGTATTTCTTCCTTTAATGTCGCATTTTCCAGTTTCAGGGCTGTGCTAAACTCTTCAAAGTTCAAGCCCTGTGACTGGATTTTTTCTAAGTAGTCAATTACAAGCTCATTTGATGCGATAAAACTTTTCTTGCTCTCCGCTATCTCGTCTGTGACAGTTTCGGGTTCAAGCTCATTGATAAAATCCGCTGCCGACTGTTCGATTTCCGAAAGTTCTTTCAGAGAAGTCACTGTTAATTCAACGTCTAAATCTCCGCTTGCTATCAGAGCAGCAATTGTGCTTACTGCCTTTGATATTGCTTTAAGATAGCAGCCGAAACAGGTGTAACCCTCATGAAATTCACACGGACACTTGTTATCCACTCTTTTCACCTCTTTTCAGTTTTCAAGATACAAGGCTTTGCAGTTGTGCCTGCAACCTGCCTCATCAGTGCCAGTAGGTCATCTCTGGCAGACAGCGGATTTCTCCGCTGTTTCGGCTAATTTTCTTTGAAGAATTTTTTTGCCTGCCTTGTCAGCTCCTTTATGCCCCAGAGAAGCAGGATTATCATTAATATTCTCATTGTTCTACTCCTCAATAAATGCCTGCCAACGCCATACATTCATATTGACATTTTTACAGCCTGCACTTTTGAGAATATCACACATTCTGTATGCATCTTCCCTTGTTTCGCAGTAAACCGTATGAAATTCGTTGTTTTCAGAATAGTATACCTTGTAAAGGAAAAGCCTTTCATACTCCCTGCCTCTGAAATCTTCGGGATTAAGACCTGTTCTTTCGTAGTCACGGAGTCTGCTCAGTGCGTTGTACATTTCGGGAGTACATTCATCAAGTTCGATACCCTTGACGCTCCATGTTCCGTCAGGATTAATCTTTGTAAGCATCAGACCACCTCCTTTTCGTCACTGTATTTGAGAAGTGCATCATACGGAAGTCCGAGAGCAACGGTAAGAGCGAGGAGCGTTGTTGCCTTCGGAACGAACACATCATTTTCCACTCTTGAAATGTAGCTCTGTGCGAGCCTTGAACGCTGTGCAAGTTCCTGCTGGGTCAGTTTCAGTTCCTCACGGCGGTCTTTAATTTTGTTTCCCAGTGTCATAATATCAGTCCTTTCTTATTGGTCTGAACAGGTGGGCAGCAGCATACTCCATGCTTCTGCGGAGTTCGTTTTCGCTGAAATTGAAATTTTTTTCTGTCATAAGATATGAAAAAGCTATCGCTGTCATCTTCCATTTTACAGCAGCCACTCCAAGAAATACAGCAGCTGCTACAAGAATAAGGATAATAAAACAAGTCATCAAATCAGTCCTTTCTCTTAAATGTATCAGCTAATTCTATGGACTTGTTGTTCCTGATAAGCTGTGATTTAAGGCTCTTGAAACTCGGAAAATCAAAGTAATACTGCGTTATTGTATTGAGTTCAACAGCTTTCTGTTTCAAATCTTCTGGAAGTTCCCGAAACTGCTTTGACTTTCTCTGTTTTTCGGTGAGATAACATCTTTTATGTTTTCTCATGAATCTTCTGCGTTCTTCGCAGTCATTCAGCAGCCATTCACCTTTTAATTCATCGTTGATGAATACAACAAGCCTGTATTCAAGAGCCTTGTATCTCAAACAGGAAATGCTGATTTCATATCCGTCAACTATGAGGTCAGCTCTTCCGAACGGGTATCCAACTGCCTGTTCAACCTCTTTCCATTCTTCGTCAGTCATTTCCTACCTCCTGTCTCGGCTCTGTCGGAGCAGGCTTATTTTTTATCTTCATAAAAATTCAGTCCTTTCCTATTTACTTTTCAAGTTCTTTGTGTTAGAATTATCATAAGGCTAACTGTACCTTAAAATATTCACTATGAATATTATAATTCTATTTTTCGGAATTGTCAAGAATTAATTCCGAAAAACAGAATTTTTGTTGTATTAAACAAATGAAAGCGAGTGTTTTTATGTTTTTTGAACAATTTTATATTCTCTGCAAGTCTGAAAACACAACTCCTACAGAGTTTGTGAAAAACGTATTGAAATTAAGTTCATCAAAAGTTACAGCATGGAAGAACGGTTCAATTCCGAAATATGAAACTTTAAAGGCTATTGCTGAGCATTTTGATGTTACAATTGGAACGCTCTTTGATGGAAAGCCTAATGTAGCAGATGACGACTGTCCTCTTTCCGAAGAAGAGAATGAATTAATTTCTGATTTTAGAAGTTTGAGTGACCAAGGTCGAAAATATATAAAAGAGCAGATGTTCATGGCAAAAGAAGTGTATAAAAAACAGAGTGTTTTTGATAAAAACATAAAAGTGGGGTAATATACTTTTTGTATAAATCGATATATGGCAACAAGTTGCTATTAAAGGCTAAATTAGTTGCCATATTGCCATTAAAAAATTTTAATATTTTTCTTTATAAGTTGGCAAAAAACAGAATTTTAATTTCAAAAATAAAAATTTCTAAAACGCTAAAAATAGGCTTTTAAAACGCTTTTAAAATTTCTAAAACGCTCTAAAACGTTTTCTGTTTTAGAAAATAAAAAATCTCGAAATCGGTCTTTTTCTCCGAAATCGAGATTTTATTTTTTACAATTTAATTGTTTTAATTTTATCTTTTCACAAGTATTCACACTTAATTATCGCCTGTTTTTCGCATTTTTTCAGCTTTTTAATGCCTTTTTACGGACTTTTGCGGCTTTTCTCATTTTTGTATTTGATATGTAAATTCACAATTATCATAGCCGCAACGGAACCTGCTGATGCAAAGTTATTCTTCATCTTGTTTGATACGAAGAAATGAACTATACTTATGATGAGAGGAAATACTATAAACTGTGAATATTCACTCACATAGA
>ODAI012493045.1_pt1 | contig 31904 bp, 42 predicted proteins | sample 1539321 | NCBI WGS metagenome assembly ODAI01 (sample SAMN02144231, study PRJEB22623) | gut metagenome | biome: sheep rumen | host: Ovis aries | place: New Zealand
AAGAGCAATGACTTCTCTGTCCTCTTCTGGCAGGTCATCCCCATCAGCAGGTTTCCAAAGGTTTTCAAAAATTCTCTCATCACCAAGGGCTAATAGGGCTGTTCTATATCCATTATACCATTGCTGACAGGTGACGAGTTTTTCCTTTTCACATTTGATATTAGTTTCGTCAAACACACCATCACATTTGAAGCACCTACACCATTCAGATGCTGCATTTCTCGCAATCTGTTCTTTCAAATCTTGTGTCATAACTATTTGTCTTTAATGATTATTAGTTTAACCTCAGTACCGACTTTGACATTGGGCTTGTTAAGCAAGTTCAAATCAATCCATGCTGGTGAACTTTCATCATGCCCACACACCAAACCATACACGGCATCTTTCATCATTTGTTCTTTCTGCCACTCAGCACCTGCCTTAAAAGCATTTTCCACTTCACTTTCCCACTGCGGAGAAATTGTACGAATGACATTTGGATATTGGCTTGCTGCTTCTTCCAAATCCTCGCTTACAGGCTCTTCTTTCCAATCTTTTACAGTTCTTTGAACATTGGAAAGATTTAGCAAGTCGTTAAAGTAAGCCCACTTACTAATGATACGCGACTTGAAGGAATCCGAATTACTCGATAACACAAGAGGGTTGCCATATTGCCCAATACATATTAGTTCCATGTTGGGTTTAGGCTCTTCACTTGCATCATGCCAAATGCTTACAGGCTCTTCTTGCAAGGAGTCTATGTAAGTGTCAAGGTTGCATAGTATATGGTATGCCCCTTCATGTTCTGGATATTCAAAGTTACCTTGGGCATCCATAAGACCGTCTTGCTCTTTACTAATCCAGTCTTTGATTTTCTGTACTTTGTCTGTCATAACTATAATGCTTTTAGTTCCTTCTCTTTATTAATTAATACATCTTTCAGTATGCCTTTTAGTTTTTCGTTTATCTCGCATTCCTCATCATAATCAAATGTTGAAGAAATGTCGTGGTAAACATCATTACCTTGTGATGGGCCAAAGTTTACAACATAATGAATTGCAAAGCCTCTCCATAAAAGCATACAATCACCCTTCAATAGCCCTTTTAGTGACTTTATCTGTCGTTCCAGTTTATTTGCCCTTTCTATTGTTTCTTTATCCATAATCTATAATGTTTTTATTTGTTCATATAGTTCTTTCAAGACATTCATTGCCCAAGAGTTATTTGCCGTGCCAACTTCTGCGGCAATCCTTATTGCTTCTATCTGCTTATTTTAAATTAATTTTTATAAACCCAGTGCCAAAGATAATGCTAAGTAATACAGCAAGTCCAAGCCAATGCCAAAAATTAGTGAAGAAAAACTCACATACAAATTTTACAATTTCCATATCTTATTCTTCTCTTAGTTTCTTTAAATCTGATAATAGATTATTTAAGACTTGTTTCATACGAGAATCTTTACTTGCATCATCTGCTGCTCGATATAGCCATGTAATCTGTTCATCACTTGGTTTCCATTGAGGTTTAAATGATTTAATCCAGTCAGTTGTGAACCAATCATTGTCATCAACAATCATTGGTATTGGATTCCATTCTCCAGTCTTTCCTTCAACAACATTACCCTTATAAAGATTAAGTATTTTTGCTCCAAAAGATAATATAAGTGTTAAATCATGCTCCGCTTGTTCTAAAGTTAATACCCTGTCATATCTGACATTTATGCTTCCATTGTCACGCAACGGATGCCTTGGATTTACATATTCAATACAAAACCTTGTTTCCATAACTTTATTCTCCTTTTAGTTTCTTTAAATCATTATAAAGTGAAGTCAAGGTTTCGCTTGGAGCAAAATTATTATTATACCAATCATACACTTGCTTAAAAGCACACATCTGTTCATCACTCGGTTTCCACTGCTTTTGAGGTCTGAGGGATTTGAGCCAATCATATATACTTTGGAGTTCGGTATTACTAATCCTTCCATCAAGACTAAGAATATGCATTACTTTCTTCATTCTGTTTTCATCCTCTTCACTCCACTCTTGCTTTAGTTGAGGTTTAAAAGATTCTAGCCAACGATGAGCTTTTATCATATCTATACCTTTTTCTTCAAGGTATTTTGCAGATTCTTTACATGTAATAGCATTACCAATATAACGAATCATATCTTCATCCTCTTCACTCAATTCTTGCTTTGGCTGTACCCTATTTTTAATGGAGTAGAGCCAATCTATTTCCTCTTGATAAGGATTCTCTTTCTTTCCAATTGCTCCATCCCAATCAAGAACTGAAATGATGTTTTTTATTCTTTCTTCGTCCTCTTTACTCCAATCTTTTTGCATTTCAGCAATAGCATCAGCCCTGCCTTTCTCATATTCTGTTCTAAGTAATTCTTTCATTTCTTCATTAGCAGGCTTGCCATACATTGCTTCTTTTGCTTCTGCTGAAATTGTTCTTTGAAAAATTTTCTTCAACTCTTTTTTCTCAGTATCCCATTCGTAGCCTGCTTCTTTCATTTTTGCAAAGAGAACATCACGCTGTTCTTTGGTGGCAGGGTAACAAGGAAACTCATGGCTTCCTTTATCATAAAATTCTTTATTTATACCACAATAACAATAGGAGTTCCACGTTACTGCATTTTTATCACCTTGATAAATGCCTATATTGCCATACTTATCGGCAAGCACATCACCTTTCTTTGCATCTTTAATAGTCCAAAGGTGTGCATTATGCTCATAAGAAAAAGGGATACCTTGACCAGTGTCCAACAAATACGCATCATTTGTAATTTCTATTATTTTGCCTGAACAATAGTCATTAACTATAAAATCACCTTCATGAAACTTTGGTTCAACCTTATCGGTAGGTTTTTCCCCACCTTGTTTTTCTATAAATTTAGCATTATGGATTTTACCGTCAACTTTACTTACATACCAATCTTTTGCTTTGAAATTAAGAGTTGGCTTTTGCTCACCTTGCTTTTCAAGCCAATCTATACATTCTACAGCATTTTCATAACCTTGTTCTGCAAAATCTTTAAGAAAAGCAATAGTAGTCTTTCTTAATCTTTCATCGTCTTTATTACTCATACTATTTATATGTTTTTCTAAAACTTCTTGTGTGTATTTGACCTTATACTCACCAAGTTCTTTTATGAGTTTGTCTTTATCACCTTGCTTTTCGAGCCAAGCAAGCATATCTGCAACAGCAGCAGTGCCATTAGGCAATCCTGTGGATTTGTTTCCTTGCTCTTTGATATATCTTTTAATTTCACGAAGCATCCTCTCATCATCGCTCTCTTTGAGTTCGGGAAAAAGATTTGCAAGTTCATCTTTTACATCAATTAAATGAGAAACTGTATCGTAATCTCTGTAAAAGTCACGCAGTTTTTCAAGGGCTTCTTTGTATTTCTTTTCGTAGTCCATTTTATTTACCAAATTTATAATAATATTTCGGATATTCAACCAATTTCTCAGCATCCCTTATACATAGATTAACATCTGCATAGGTTTGTCTTTCAACCCATTTATTCCACCAGTGTCTTTTGGTATAGATAGCCCATTCCCCTGTCATGTTAAGACGAGGATTTTTCTTTGCTTCTACTGAATAATCAACTTTAACGTACATAATCACAAATATTCTATTAAATCTCTTACCATTGATTTTACTGTAATATACTTTCTTCTATTACAACGAGCATCCTCAGAATTGCCTTTGCAATCTTGTGGTATCTCTGACATCATTTCTTGTATTTCAAGAAGTTTTGTTTTAATCTTTTCGTAGTCCATAATTATAACTTTTTAAGTTATTCTAATAAATTTTTAAGCGCATTATAAACACAATCATTCCAATTATTAGATATAACATAATCTTTAACTATTTTAAAAGCTTTTATTTGTATATCACTTGGTTTCCATTCTTGTTTTTTCAAGCCAAGCAATAATATTATCAGTTGGTGTTCCGAAGAATGTTCTTATACCTATCTCTTCTTGTGTTTTATAATTCTTAAAAAATTCAATTAGAGTTTCTATTACCTCCTCATCCTCATTTTCTTCTTTGAGTTCTGGGAAAATGTCATAAATTGTATTTTCAGTTATGATTGAAGCAGAATTACAACAACCTAATGTAATTTTTGCTTTTCTAATAGCCTCGTCATAGGCTTTTGCTTTTTGCTCTGTAGTTAGTTCTTTCATAATTAATTATCTTTTTTGATTTTACCACATTTAGTACAATAATAATGGGAACAATTAGCTGGCAAATCACGGTATTTATAATCGTGAATACACAAAAACTGTTTTTGTTTTTAAATTTGAAGTTAATAATTGATATAAGCCAAATAAGGCTAATAAGCCGGTTATCTCATACATTTTCTGAGGTTCTGCTGGAAGTTGCTGTCGGTGTTCATCGGATTGTGATAGACTTCGTTCTCCACGTCGGGATTGAGTTCGAGGGCTGCGTCACCGATGTCGCGGATGCGTTCAGTGTCGATGAGACGCTGCTCGATAATCTTGAAAGCGAGGCGCACGTCTGGGTTGTTGTCGATGTCGACGGGCTTCTTGGAGATGCAGATGGCATCAACGACCTGGAGCCAAGGGAAGAGGACGTAAGAGAGGCGGGCATCGCGGAAGTCGGCGACGAGGTCGGTGTGCCAGCCTTCTCGTACTTTCGTGAAATACATGTCTACCATGCCGACAGCGTAGTTGAGGAGGGCGTGCGAGGCGACGAGGCGGCACTTGATTTCGCGGTGTGGCTCGTTGTACTTGGTGAGTTCCTGTAGGATGGTGAGCCGGAAGATGTCGAGGTCGTGCTGGAGGGCTGCATAATGCTCGTCGGTATAGTCGAGCCAGTACTGTTTGCGGTCGCCGTTGAGGTTTTCGGCCATGGTGCGGCAAACGGCCTTGTCGTATTTGTCGATGCGCTGCATGGCTGTCTTGGCGTTGTACTTGACTTGCTGCCGGAAGAGTGAGGGTTCTTTCTTCAGGAGGTCAAAGGCTGCGGACACTTCCATGATGGCGACGTTGTTGATGGGCGCGATGACTGCCCAGAACATGGCGGAGAAATGGTCGCGGAGGTGTATGGCCTTCATGGTGGTGGCAGCGAGTGCTGCTGCCGTTCCTTTCCCGACTTTTCCGTTGAGCGCGGCATGCACGTTGTTTGCGACGGCGGCCTGCTGCTCAGCGCGGAGTTGCTGGTCGAGTGGGAGCGTGTGGTTGGCCACCACTGGGGGGAGGTCGAGACCGCGGAGGATGGGGTTATTCTGCATCTTTTATTTTTTTGTATTCTTTGTCAAAATTGGTGGCGATTTGGTAAACGTTTTCTGACGAATCGAGTACGATGCACGCCCAGATGTTTGTAAAGTCTGAGTCTTGCAAGATTTCTATCTTGTCGATTGTAAGCACATTCAAGACGCAAGGCTCAATCACTGCGGCCTTTGCAATGGTTTGAATTTCATCTTCTGTCCTTCCGAGTTGAAAGGTTACGTTGTCTTCCGGCTCTAATGCCTGGAGGATTCTGATAAGGTCTTTATTTTTCATTTATAATTATATCTTTTATTTGTTCATTGATTTCCTTAACAAGGAAATCGAGGACGTTGTTAATTACCAGAGTATTCTTTATCTCATAATCGCCTTTCCGGGATTGGATAATAATACCAGTTGCCAATTTCTCGTTTCGTATTGATTGATATATTTCACGAGATTGTTCCAGTACTTCCACTTTATTCTCCTCCATACAATTCCTTGATTAACCGTTTTTTTTGTGCGCGTTTTACAGAGGCGATACATGCTTCTCTGTTGGAAGCATAGTAGGAGCGTTGCCTTACTAACCATTTCTCTCTTTGCGCCATGTATCGCTCATGGTCGCGCTGCTTACGCCGTAGCCTCGTTTCCTCCGTCATCGTCAGACTTCTTCTTATATTCGAAGACATCCCAAATAGCAGTCTCTTGGAGCGACATGACAACATAGTCAATCATGGTGCCACCCATTACCTCATCGATGGATTTCAATGCCTTGCCCATTGAGCCGGCCTGCACGAGGTAGTAAACGTGAGTGCGCTTCTCTTTTTCAGTCTTTTCATCGATGCTGATGAAATCGACCTTGGCTTTATACCATTTGTCTGCCGTGTCCTCGTCAGAGAAGAATACTTCCTTGAAAGGTGCAATTGCACACTTCTTGACATCAAACTCTCCACTGATGTATGATGACATCTCTTCTATGATGCGTTCCTCTGCTTCGGTGAAGGAGAGTGCATCGATTACATACTGTTCGGTGACGCGCTTTTGCAAACCATCATCCATAGTTTTTTCGTAGCGGATGCCGCATACGAACCATGTTGCTGTTTTACTTCTCATTATTATTTCTGTTTTGTGATTTTAAATTAGTGTACCTGTAATGGTTAGAAGGGCAAATCGTCTATTCCATCTTCAACTGGTGCCATGGTCGGTGCATTCACGGAGTTGGCAGCATTATTTTTGGGGACCTGTGCGGGTTTGCCGTTGCCGATGATGGGCTTCGCCTTCATTTCCTCGGGCGTGTGCTGCTTCCTGTAGTCTTCGGAGAAAGATTGGCGAATATAGTGCGTCTGCCCGAACTTTTCTTCACGCGACTTCCATGCCGTCAGATGCAAGTAGGCGGCTTTTGCCCTTCCTGACATTTCATCCTTCGTGATGTAGAGGTCATTTTCTTCGATTGGAATACACACGCAGCGTTTCGTTCCAGACCTGCCTGGAATATCCATCACGAAGGACTTCTCAAACTTCAACAGGTCGAGGTCGATGTTTAAATTTTCAATGTTCATTTTTTTGTAACGTTTAAAGGGCTTATATTAATTGGTTTCCTTATCCTTCATAAAGAAGTCCCACATTTCATCAATATCTTTGCTCGCTCTTAACTTGAAATAATCAGAGAAAGCGCCCGTAATTACATCGCAAAGTACCTTCGGGTCAATGTCGGCGGCTTTAGCGATGAGTTGCGTTGCTATACATATTGCACCGATGAAGACTTTTAGCGACTCTGATATGTTGTTTTGAGGAGCCGTCACGAACCTGACTATCATCAGCGCCAGAATCGTAGACTTCTTGTGGATTCATTTAACGGTATCGTTGCTCATTGTCTGTATTTAAGATGTTAATGAATATCTTACTTTGTTTCTTCTCATTTTTTCGGACTATATCATTCTTTAGCCTACGAAGTCGCCTTGCAATGTTGTACTCACGAGTTGACGGTTGCAGGCCTTGTATAACCACTACCGCTTTATCGATAAGCGTGAGCAATGTACACCAATCCGTTTTGCTTACTTCGATTTGCATAGTTCCTTACGTTTTACAAGGTTCATCGAGGCAGTCCGTGTAATTGACCGCCCCGATGAATATTTCCCGTTTATACGAAGATTTCCTGCTCTCTCATAAACTCCATCATTGAAAGGTTCTGCGGAAGAATCAATGTATTGTCAGCCGTGCCGGGCTTATATATGTCCGTTGCACAATTGTAGAAATCCCATGCTGAAATGCGTCCTTCTTCAACTTGTTTCACCAGCAATGATTCAGTGAACTTCGTCAACTGTGTATCACTCAATGGATAGATATCACCATTGCGGCGAATCTTCTTGATAGGGGTGTCCATCTGTACGCGGATGGTTTTCAGCATTCCGATGGTCGTAAACAACTGTTCTGCCGTGAGAATGCTCGCTTTCATCTTTTCGATGGTCTCATCATCCGAGATAACGAGGTGTTCGGCATCAGTGAGCCAGTTGCCGACAGTCTGAAGAATACCGTCCAGCGTGGCTTTCGTTGACTGTGAATGGGCCTGATAGTCGCTGACGAAACGCCCGCTGCCCAACATACATTGGTTGTGGCAAATCTTGACATTACGCCCGAAGCCAATCTGAAGGCCTCGCTGAGTATATGAGATTGCCATGTTCGTTGTCAGTTCTTCGGTGTCGAAGTTCTTCAGGCGAATGTTGGCATAGATACGGCGCAGCGTATGGGCCTCGACTGCTCTCTCACCATATTTCTTCTCACGTTCAGGGTCGAGTGAAACGCCCGGAGTCTGCTTATCGCGGTTGTTCGTTGCGAAAAGGTCATACACCTCGGCATCATAGCCATGCTCTGCGCACATATCGAGAACTTTCTGAATGAGCGCGAAGTGATAGATGCCATGAGGGCAAGTGCGGTCATCACCTCGGTTTTCCTTGATGGTTCGCGTCAACTGGTCGAGTGTCAACTGCTGGACCTTCTGTTTCTCGAAATCGAAGAACTGGTTAGCGTTCCGGATTTCTGTTACTACTTCGCTCTTGGGAGCGGTTACTGTCTGTGGCACTGTGCCAAAACCTTCAATCTTCATTGTTGTTTCAATTTAATTGTTAAACTAATGTTATCTGTTACTGATGAATCAGTTCTTTTTCAGGAATCTCCGTTGTCACTACGAACTCACTATGACTTACGTAAAGTGTCAGTTCTGTTTTATAGAACAGCCATTTCGGCATAACAACCTCGTTCATGTTCGGGTTCTTCTTAGTCTCGCGGATGCACAGTTTTTTGAATGGCACCCAAATCTTAACGTCTTCATGTTCTCCCTTCGGGCAAAGGAACATCTGAGCATCCTCAGTCTTAACTTCCATTCTGCCCTTTGGGAAGAAGAAACATACCATTGTTGTTGTAATCTCCATTATATAATCTCCCTATCCAAAAATTGTGATTATAAATAATACGAAAGCGAAGATGAATGCCGAAAACACAAATCCGATGACGGCATCCTTCCACTGGCTCGCGTCCCATGTCATTGGGTTCAGCGGGTCCTTTTCATTAATGTAAATAATATCATCGGTGTCGAGCGTTTCAAGATAACTATCCTGTACCCAGTACATGGCTACCAGTTTTTTACTCTCGTTAGTTATGTACTGAACCCGTGCGGTTGTGCGTTCTAAATCAAGGTCGTATTTGTTTGCCTTGATATAATTCCAAAACTGTTGGTTTGTCATTGTTTTTATCATTGTTGTATCTTTTGAATTGTAAACTAAACTTCTTGGTGCAAATTTATGAAGATTTTTCGAATTAATCTAATAATTGGATAGAAAATCAGTAAATTTAATCTTATTTTTGCTAATTATTGTTTAGTTAAAGAGATTTTAAGATATAACACTTATCATTAACTAAACACTTGAATCTTAAAAATAATTAATACTAATAGAAAATTAGTCATAATATTTGGACGTAATTAGATTATTCCTTAATTTTGCACCCATGAAAGCAATAACTGGAACTTATTGCAAAGGAAAGAAAGTTAAGATGCCGCAAGGCTCGAACATAAAAACCTCGAAAGTAGTTCCAGTGCTTTCGGGGTTTCATTTTATATGATTCCTCTACCATGACTGAGTGGGACTGATAAGAGAGGAAGTTCCTTTGAGGGGTACACGAGCGGTCATTGGGAAACAAAGACGGTACTCGGGGATGTTGCAAACCGTCAGCAAGGGAAGTCGAACTGCGCAACTGCCAAACGGATGGCGAATCGACAAAGCAGACCTATTCCGTGTGTTAGTCTGCCGATGCTGGGGGTGCTGGGTGACGTAAGCCAAGGCATAGCCTAAAGTCGAAAAGAAAACTCTTTGACCTTATTGGATTCTTTAAGGGTTTTCTTCGCAGAGAGCACCAAGTTCAGTTGCCAAGTTTTAGATTAAGTTTTAATTAAGTTTTATATTTAAATCTTAGATAAAGTAAAATATAAGTTTAAGAGGCTTTTTATGAACAATGACCTGGCAAATGCCGACATCGGCAAAAAAATGATAACCTCGCTTGAAATTGCAGAGGTTACAGGTAAGAAGCACTCCCATATTATGGAAGCCATCAGAAAGATGGAGCCGGCATGGAAGGGCATCGGCCAGTCGAATTTTCGATTGGCGTATCATATTGATGCCCAAGGCAAGCCGCGTCCGCATTATGAACTAACAAAGACAGAAACTTTATTTGTATCTACGAAATTCAAGGATGAAACTCGTGCCTTGCTTGTATTGCGTTGGGAAGCCCTTGAAACGGGACAGGCCCAACCTGCCATCCAACCGCAGTTTCATATACCTCAGTCATTCAGCGAGGCGTTGATGCTTGCCGCTCGCCAACAGGAGCAAATTGAGCAGCAACAGAAACTTCTCACTCAGAAAGAAACTATTATCTATGAGCAATCGGAGATGATAGAGCAAAAGGATGAAACTATTGAGTTTCAATCTAATGAATTGATGAAATCGGCTCCAAAGGTCAACTATTATGACCAGACGTTACAATCGAAGGACACCATGACTATTTCCGAGATTGGCAATGTATATGGTCTTAGCGGTGTCATGTTGAATAAGAAACTGGTTGCTGCGGGCATTATCTATAAACGTGACCCACGGTCGAAACTCTACCTTCTGAAAAAACCCTATTCCGAATGGAAACTATCATCAGAGCGGACACAGACTTATACGCGGACTGACGGCAGTATCGGTACGAAACATCTGATGGTCTATAACGAGCGGGGACGGCGGTTCATCTGTGCATTGATAGAGAACGATTTCGACCCCAAGAAGGCTTTGAAATCAATACAAGGAGAGAACGCCCATGGTAGAGTATAAAGGAAATAAGTACGAGGTTTTGCCCGAGCAGTCGGAGTTTTCTTGTGATGGCTGTGCCTTTCATTACGAGTGTAAGCGCATACGAAATGTAGGCAAGGCCTCGAAGCCTGAATACAAAGAGGTCTCTACTGGACAAAAAGGATGCGGTACACCGAACATCGAACCGTTCCGTAGTTGCAAGCATAACCACGTTATCTTCAAGCAGGCACCACAAAGTTTAACAACATAATAACAATGAAATCATGACAAAGAAAGAGAAATTTGAGGAACTGAAGAAATTCCTCATTGAGAACAAAGTGAAATTCCGTGAGAATGTAGTGTTGAAACATTGTAAAAGTGAGGTCAAGGCCGCTTTGCTCGTCAAGCCGTATAATATTGCGGTTCATGTATCAAATGAGCAGGATGCCGCGTTTTACGACAGCACGAAGCGCAAGTATAAGCCCTTCTTCATTCGCGAGAATGAAAGCAAGGACTTTATTATCGAGAAAATGAAAAATTGTATAATCGATAGAATGAGAAGTTTACACAATATACATCAGAGAAACCTCACAAAAAGGTTCATAAAATAATTTATTATGGTGGACTCATTAGAACAATACGAAGAACGTTACGACCTTGATATACAAAAAAATGATAAACCCGATTGTATTTGGCAGAAGTGGGGAAACAATAAGTCTCAACGATGCCAAAATCTTCGTACTTACGACCAATTGAAAGAATGCGGATTCAATGAAGAGCCTGTTTTTGATGACTACGGTTGGCTTTCGAATCAGAGGAACATAAAACCATCGGAGATAATTCTCCTATGGGTAGAAGGAAAGATAAAAAACACCGTTGAATGCCGTGAACTGCCTAATGGGAAATGGATTTCAGGAGCCCATTATATATTATCAACAAGTGGTTATGCTGGTGGCCTCTCTATATGGAGTTCACAATATGAGACTCGTATCGAGGCCTTTTCAGCGCGGTTAAACAGTATTCTTTCTCGCGTTAAAAAGAGTAGTAGCGCAAAGGATAGGAAACATATTAAGGATATTGTTAGAGTGCAAAACGAAATACAACAGTTAACTCTGTTTCAATAGAGTGTAAAAAGATATGGAAACAATCAATCAGAAGGCTAAAGAGTATACCTTGAAGCGTTATAAGGACTTGACGGTTGAGGAGTCTTTCGACTTCAACGGACAGAACGAAGGCAAAGCCTATGTGGAAGGAATGAAGGAAGCGTTCCGTATGATAGAGCGTGAGATAGACATGTGTGCTGTCGAAAGGTGTTCGTTCCCGATACTGCATGTCCGTGATTTCATTGACAAGATGCTTGGAAGGAAGGAGGCGAAGAGATACACCGTTCAGCAGTATGATTTTGAAGAATGCAAATGGATTAACAGAATGACGCTTTCATCCAAGAAAAAAGCCGAGGAATGGATGGAGCGGGAACAAAGGAACCTTGGCGGTACATGGAGGATTTCTTTATGAGGATTATCAAGGAAGGGAAGAAGCGTGTTTCGTCGAGGCGGCAGACATGCCCAAAGTGTGAGTGCGTCTTTGAGTACGAGAAGAAGGACTTGTTCTACGACCAGAGGGAGCCGGAACCATGGGTCACCTGTCCCTGCTGTCGCAATTTCATAACCGTTAATCATTGGAAAGACTATGAGTAAGAAGAAAAAAGATAGTGAGCGTGTGTACACGTTGCACCTCACGAAGCGGCAGGTGGAACTGCTGTCCTATGCCTGCGACAGGTTCTCCCGTCTCATCTGCGGTCAGGATAGTACGTATCAGGATCTGATGGAAGAGGCATGGGAGAAGCGTTGCAAGGAGGCCGTAGGCGGTCATGGCATGGATAAGGAGTGGGATGGCGGCTGGGATAATATGCGCCACGAAGCCGAGGAAATCTGCAAGAAGGTAAAGAGGCGTTTCTGGGGGTTGGAGAGCAATGCCTTGTACGGCATCTACTATGATGACACGGCGGATATTCTCTATGACTGCCATCAGGTGTTGCGCCATCAGTTATGGCTTGACCGCCCGGACGGAGAGAAATCGCACATAACGGTAGATGCTTACGAGGCTACCCGTTTCGGAAGTGAGCCGTTGGCAGAGATAGAGCGTTCCGATAAGCCGCTGCCATCTGAACTAAGGAAAGACATGTCTGCTTTGTATGTCGACATTGACAATTGTATCAGCGACCTTGTCAGTGCACGGGCGAAGAATGATGCTACAGCCATAGCGAGTGCACAATATAAGATGGAATCGCTGATGGTGACCACGCAGCAGGAGTTACAGGTGATAAGCGATTTTATGAGAAAGGAGGAAAGATGACAATAAAGACATCCCGCCCCTGTTTCTCCTGCGGTTCAGAGGCCGCATGGTGGACTGAGCGAAACTGTGATAGATGTGTAAAATCATCGCGGCTTAAGGCTAACAGCGAATCGGAATACACAAAATCGCGTTGCAAGATATTCGATGAGATAGGCGAGCAATGGATGGGCTATGGGAGCGAGCCAGTGAGCCTACGCACCTATAATGCTACACAGAGGTTGGATTGCCCATATAGACAAGAGTATTACAAGCCAAGAAAGCGTGTAAGTAATGATAAATCTTTAACTTTAGACTTCTGATATGGAAAAGAAACAGGAAGAACGATGCTGCGGCAACTGCTGCTGGTTCAAGCATGAGAATGCCGACGGGTGGGGAACATGCTATATCACCCCGCTCAATGACTTCTGTAATTGCGAAATGCGTGCCGAAAAATGTTTCAGGTATGTCAGCAATGAACAGATGCGTCACCACATGGCGGTCTTGTTGCAAGCGAACAGATACAGGCGTGACCCACATGTGCCTGCGATATACAGGATGCCGAACCCGAAGGAACTGGGCGAGGCGATAGACTTCGCCGTTGGTTATATGAAAACATTTGAGCGATTATGATAAGTCAATGGGTGATGCGCCGTAGGCAAGAGTTACTGGAGCATTCGTCGGATTCCGAAAAAGCAGCATATAGAATTCTCGTGGGCCTTGGGTATAAAGTCATACGGCAGAAGCCTATATCGACTGGTAGGCGGCTTTATTTCGCCGATTTGTATATTCCCGAAATCCGTGCCATCGTTGAGATTGACGGCGGCTATCACTACACGAAGGAACAAAAGCGGCTCGACGCGAATAGGAGCAGCGGGCTGTGGCGCATGGGATATCATGTCCTTCGCCTGTCGAATCACGATGCCCGCGATGTGAATAAGATAAAGGCAAAGGTAGCGACCTTGCTATAAAGTTCATAGAAGTATTATTATATAAGTTTCGAGATGTATTGCTTATGAAAGTAGGGCATCTTTCTAAAAATAGGCAAAAATGCTTCTTTTTAGCGAAAAATAGCATAAAATACACCGCAAGATTGCAACTATCTCAGATTCTATGCTTATATTTGCACATGGAAGTTTAACAAACAATAGGAGATACAACAATGAAGATTTCGGAAATGAACAACAATCAGAAGAGAGTTTACCATATGGTAGTTGATGCTTGCAATGAATTTATCGGTGGTTGGGAGAATACGATGCTGGACGAAGAGGAAGGTTCAGAAGAATGGCAGAAAGCCAAGAAAATGTTGGAGGCGGGTCATGACACTCTGGTAGAATGGATTCTTTCAGATATAAGGTCTTCAGCTGAGTGGATTCGTTACGAACACTTGCACTTTGTCTCGCTGGAATGGACGAAGGAGCGCATTGATAGGCGACTCAAAAAGATGGGTTACTAAGATATTTCACGGGAGGGGCAACCCTCCCGCAAGTTTAACACTAAAACAGATACAACAATGACACAACTAAAAGTAAACATTACGGACGGTGGCCGTAGTAAGTATTTCAAAAAAGAACAGGTTGGCGATTGTGTGACTCGCGCTATTGCCATAGCAACCGAGCGCGATTACAAGGAGGTGTATAACGAGATTGCAAAACTCATCGGCTACACCCCTCGTAACGGTGTCAAAAGCAAGGACACAAAGAGGGTAATGAAGCACTTTGGCGGTAGTTGGAACGCTTGCATGGGAGTAGGAACAGGTTGCTGCATCCATCTTTCCAATGAATGGAGTGATGAAGGTTATAACGGCATCCATGAGTTACCAAAACATTCACGAATTATTTGCAATCTTAGCGGTCACGTTTGCGCCGTGATAAACGGAGTCATACATGATACCTATGACCCTTCGAGAAACGGCACTCGCTGTGTATATGGTTTTTGGTATTTCAGCAAACAGAAGCCGAAGGAAGAGGAAGAGAAGCCCGTGGAGGGAATCTACTATATACTTCGCAAGAGAATCAATGGTAATATTGATGGGAAATGGTATGATGTGGGCAGATACAGCTTGTTGACAAGAGCGAAGAAGGGGCTATGTTGGCAAACCAAATATGGGGAAACCGGTTGGGAATATAAAATCAGCAAGGTTCAAATCACGGAGTTAGGCGATTGTGAATAACAAAATATTATAGTTATGGGAATACATTTATACGGAAGAGGAACTGTACAGCGCCAGACAAGGGCGCACCTTGAAAGGAAAGAGAACGGAGACATCTATGGCGTTTACAAACTGAGTTTTAAGAAGGATGCTCGAAGGTTTGAGTATTGTTTTATTGGTGGGAGCATTGGTACTTTGACTTTCGAAGGGAAGGTAATCGAGAAGCATCCAAAGTTCAAGAATATTACTCAGTTCGAAAAATGGTGCATGAAGTACACGGCAGAGAATGATTTGGGAGCGGAGTAAAAGTCCGCTCTTATTTGTTTACAAGCAAAAAGCATGGCTGTTAAGATAATAGTAGGAAAAACAATAAATTTGCAAAAAAAATAAGATTATGGCAAAAGGAAACGGTAGTACAAAATATCAAGGCGCGAATGCCTCGGGAGTAGCACGCTCGGTACAGACTAACCCTGCGGCACAATATCTCACATTTAGTAATGTACAGAGTGTTTTAACTGACGCGAGTTATCCATACCCTGTTTTAAGTGAAATGGGAGTACGAAAGTTTTTCCGCAACTTATTTCCCGATAACAAAGTTGAGCAGTTGAACGAGAAACATCCACAAGAAGGCGTTTATGAAAAAGAGATTAAAGTTAACGGTGTAGGAACGTTTCATTATAAGGCTTCCGATACTCCCGGAGAGCGTGGTCATTCATTAACATACACGTTGGAGAATAAGGAGACAGGCACTTTAAGCAAGTCCGATACCACTTCCATGATTTGGGATATTGGAGAAGACGCAATAATTAAACTAAGGAATAAGTTATCGAAGTGATTTAAAACATAACATATTTTCATTTTACGGTTTTATTTTCTGATTTGAATTATACCGCTTGTGAAGGTGGTATAATTTTTTTGCGTCTAACGAGATTTCGTTATTCGTTCCGTATAAGTGCTCGCAAGTGAACAGAAATACTGTTATATGTACGAAAAATGCCGAATTTCGCACTTGTTTATATCCATCACCTTATTCTTTTTTAAAGGAAATCAATAAATCCTAACTTTGCGATGATAAATTTTCATTCACAGCAAACTTAGGAATTATGAACATCAAAGAAAGAGCGCTTGTGGCCATCAAACAAAACTACGCGAAGTTCGGTTTGAAGCCCGAAGAACTCAACAAACTGGCAGAGCACATCGCTGGCGGTCTCGCAGATGAGTCAACCGACGAAGAACTGAACACCGCCATTGATAAGGCGAAGTTCTATGCCGAAATGATGCAATCAGTCGGTAACCGTAAGGCGACCGAAGTTCAAAACAAGTACAAGGATTATGTTCCGAAGCCGCAACCGCAGCCCGAACCAACACCTTCCCCAACACCAACACCATCGCCTACACCCGCCCCTTCGGGTTTGACCATGGAACAGGTACAGGACTTAATCAATAAGTCGCAGGAAGCAAGCAAAAAGGAGCGAGAAGAGGCCATCAAGGCCGCTATTGCACCATTCTTGGAGAGGGAAGAAAAGGCGCGTCTCGGTACTTTACTCCAAGGTCACGATAAGTTGAAGAACATTCCCAAGACTTTCCGTGAAAAGTATCATCTTGACAAGGAAGAGAATCTGGAATCGGTAGCATCACAGATAGAAAGCGATTATGCTGCTTTTAAGCAGGAACTCGTAGCCTCCGGGCAATTTGTTGAAGCACCAAAGCCGACCTCTCCTGAAAGTGAATCGGACGACTTTGTTAAGATGATGGAGGATTTTGGTTCTCGCCATGCGCCAGCCCCAGAGCCTTCGAAATAGCGACTGTCCCTAAAGTTTAACAAAAAAAAAGGAAATATGTCTACGAAAAACGGTATGTTTTTGAAGAAGGGCAATCCTACTAACATCAAGGAAGCCCTTTGGTGGGAGGAGACTTGTGTCCGCCGTCAGGGTGGTTACGACCTCGACACCGATAATCTTCCCGATGGTTTGCGTTGGCTGCCGAAAGGCACTGTCCTCGGTTTCAACGCTACCACAGGCAAGGTGTTCATGGTAAAGACCGCACAGGTCTATGCCAATGCTGCGAAGGACGCGACAACCCTTCAGATTGTTGAGAACCCGACAATCAAGGTGGGCGACAAGCTCGCAGGTTCTACCATCAGTGCAATCACAACCGCTGACGGTGTTTCTACTCTGACTGTTTCTGCCCTTGCAAAGGCGGTGACAAAGGACTCTGTTATCGATTCTACCGATGCGAACACAAAGGTTCTCGGTCTTGCCTATGAGACAACCGACCTGCTGGAGAACGATTTCCCACAGGTTGCCGTGACTCTTCAGGTATTCGAGATTGAGGAGGATTCCATGCCTTACCCTGTAAGCGATGGTATCAAGACCGCTCTCGGTGCGCTTCATCAGTTCAAGGTACAGTAAAGAAAGGAGTACGTAAGTTATGAATAGTATTCTAAAATCATTGCAAGACCCGAAATCCTTCCAGGCTTTCATTGACGAGAACATGAAAGTGTCTACATACAAGGCACTTTGGAAGGACGAGATTTCGCAGATTGATTACGAGGCTGCAAAGCAGTACAAGGCATCTCTCGCCGAGTATGGTGCTGCCGTGGCCGGTTCCGTAATCTCAAAGAACGGTGAGAAGCCCGTTCACCAGTTGCCCGATTTCAACGAACTGCTTGGTTCCATCGGTCACTACGGAGACCAATGGGAGTTGGATAACGACTATCTGGAGCAGATGTACTACTTGGAGGGTCGCTTCCGCAACCGTGTAGCAGGCTACACCGAGGCACAGAAGCGCGATGAGTACGACAAACTTATCCAGTATGCGTTCCGTCCATTCGAGCGTGCCGTTATCGCACCTCACAAGCGTTTGGATATGTTGTACTTCGAGGGACTGTTCAAAGGCACACAGACCGTGAGCCGCACGAACAATGTGAAGGCAAACGTAAGTTATACCTTCAACCTCGATGTGACTCAGTTCAAGTGCAAGGCAGGTGGTGCCGTATGGGCTACACCCGCAACAGCCGACCCCATCGCTGATATTCAGCAAGTCATCGACTATGCCGAGTTGAAGGGTAAGGAGGTTCTGCGCATCCGTATGTCGAAGAACACCTTTGCCAAGATGTGCAAGACCAATCAGTTCCGTAATGTATTCAAGCTCGACCTTGGACGCACGAAGGTTGATGCCGCCGTTCCTCTGTTGAGCGTTGCCAATATCAATCAGTACTTCGAGGCTGTGAACCTCCCGACTATCGTCGTTGAGCCGAACCGCTTCGTGGAGTTGCCTAACGGTACTTCTCTGAACATGACCGCCGATGACCGTGTGGTATTCCAGTGCGCACCCAACGTAGCGGTGATGAAGATTGCCGACTCTCTGGAAATGGTTGACCCATTGGAGGGCAAGACCTACTCGACGCATGATGACAACCTCGTCGGCTACTGGCGCGATAAGACTGGTCGTCATACGGACTATGATATGTGGGCACAGCCCGTGTTCACTGGTATCAATAACTACTTTATCCTCAAAACCGACGAGGTGGCTGAGTAGTAGTTGTTGGTGGATATTAACCGATGCTTTCTTTAATAAATATAGTAGTTGAAGTATGACAAACCGGGAAGCCATAGCAGCGGAAATCCTGCCGTACTCGCTTGACGAGAACGGACTGGAAAAATTATTCATCGATTGTGCCGCACACTTCGGTGTGGAGGCAGAGGTAGATGATAATTATTCAGTATCGTTGCAACGCCCCGTAGCACTTGCGGCCATGCGCTGCCTTGCTCGGATGAAGGTGTTGCAACGTGAGCAGGTGGATGTGATTAGTAACACGTACGATACGGCAAAGTTAAATCAAGCCATAGCTGCTATTGCTGCTTCTGCGGGTTTGTCACCTTCACTCGTAGATACGGAAGATGACAATTACAATATAACCGCCGTAAAGTGTTGGTAGTTCACAATGACATTCGAGGATAACATACAAGTGCTGCATACGACGCAAGGAGGGTATGATGAAGATTTTAATCCCATCCCACCCACCGAAGAGTGGTTGGATTTCTCCAAGTGCTTCATATCGTTTAACTCGCAAGCACAAAAAATCCGTCTTCATGATGGACAAGAGTATGTGTATTCCTACTATGTTATTGCTCCGTTGAAAAAGGATTTATATCCGCTCATTCCAAAAGAAGGAGATAGGGTGCGGATTCTTAAAGCGGATGGCACTATCGACAAGGAACTGGAGGTTAAAGGTTTTGTCACATACAAGAAACGCTACCTCAAAATATGGCTATAAAAGCAGAAATAAAGGTCGAAGGATTACAGCAGTTGCAACAAAGGCTCAACGAGCGCAAAGAAGCACTGAAAAGAGTCCTCGATATAAAAATCCTACAGCTTGCCGAGGAAGCGGTCACCCATGCAAAGGTAAACAAAGGCTACAAGGATAGAACAGCGAACTTAAAGAACTCTATATCCTTCGCTCTTTATTATGATGGTGAGTTGGTGACATCGAACATAGGCAGCATCCCGCAGCCCGAGGCCGATGCCGAAGGGCAGCAGCAAGTGGAGGATAGCCTACAATCCTATTCGCGGGAGAGCGGTGTCATTGCCCCGAAGGGTTACTCCCTGATTATAGTCGCTGGAATGCGCTACGGTGCTCACGTTGAACACAAAGGGTATAATGTATTGCACCTGACGCGGTATTTCCTACGCGATGAGATGCGGAAGATATTGCAAGAAACCATTGATGAAATAGCAAGCGCATGAGTTTGATGCTCGGAGATATGGCTGTAACGGAGGTAGTGAAGACCCTCAACGAGGCTTCTCTGCCCGACTTCGCAGGACGCGCCTACAAATATGAGCGACCGATGGGAACGATGGGCGAGTATATCGTCGTCAACCATCTGCCTTTCGTTCATAACAACGTCCTCGAAAACGGGGTCGTGAATGTGAATATCCACGTACCGACAATGTTGCAAAACCTCCCCGACACAAAACGCCTCGCCGAACTCGCCGTAGCAGTCGCCGAACTGTTCCCAGAGAATACCTATATCTGTGGTTTCTTCTATGAGTTCTACGCGGATAGCCGCCCTATCCTTGATGACGACAAAACGTATTACGTCAATTTACAAATCAAAGTTACATTTAACAACTTAAATAGTTAGAAACATGGCAAAAACAGCAGCTTATGGAGTGTCGAACGTCACGCTTGCCAACCCCGGTGCGGATGGGGCTTACCCCTCGGCATGGAGTGGCGACGGCGCTTTCTCCTTCAAGGCAATCGTAAAGGATAGCCTTCAGTTCAACGACACCGCCGCATCAGACAACGACATCGAGGTTGAAGATAGCGATGCTATCTACGCATCCCTGCCCAGTTCTGCTGCTACTCGCGGATTCACTATGGACACCTATGACCTTGGTGAGGATGCCTACAAGGGACTCCTCGGTTTCGAGAAGGCAACGACCGATAACACGGAAGGCTGGGTGACCGCACCTGCCGAGTATCAAGACCTTGTCAAGGCCGTGCAAATCGTGACTCGTGCCTTCGACGAGTTCCCCAGCAAGACCTTCCAGTGGGCACGCATGAATATCAAGGTCACTCGTGCCGGCACTCTCGGTAAGTCGGGCTTCCCCAACTTCCATCTGGAGTTCAAGGAATTGCTCAACACCGATGCTTCGGGCAAAGCTATCAGTGGTCACCGCTGGAAGCTGACCACAACGTAAAAGGACTCTCTCAATCTTTGGGCGGCGCGATGAGCACGCCGCCCATTTATTTATTTCATCATGAATAAAGAAGAAAAAGAACGTACCGCGGATATTCTGACCGAGAAAGGCAGGTGGATTAGGGTTGGGGCTCTTCCCATACACATAAGACCGCTCACTCTTGGGCAGATTTATGAAATGGGTAGCGTTACATCAGACTTGCAATCAGAAGGACTCAGTACGGATAAAAAGGTAAACCTTGTTGGCGAAATGCTACTGAGATATGAAGATGCACGCCGACTGAGGAAAGTATTTCTTATCTGCGCGTTCCGCTCACGATGGATGCGGGCATTTTTTGGATGGTATATCAGGCACCGCCTGACAGTCCTCAATTTCAAGGAACTCGTAGACACAATCGCAACTGGGCTTGATGCAAGTTTTTTTTTAACCTCTATCATTTTCCTTCATCAAACGACAAAGATGACAGAGCCGAGCCAAACGACAGTCCTTGGGCAACAGTCGGAAATGTAATGAAGTATTTCCGCATGAGTTACGAAGAAATTGTTTTTCGACGCTCCTACACCAACATTATTCTGCTCAACCGTTCCATTCCTTCGTATGATTACGATAATGATGAAGACCGTGGTCGGGATGGAAAAAAGAAGAGCGGAAACCATAACTCGTCACAATATAAACACGAAAGTGAATTGTTTACCGCAATGATGTAAACGGGCGTAATCTTACGCCCGTTTTATTTTCTTCCTTCTACTCTATTTTTACTTGTTTACTCACTTACTAAGCAAAAGGCACGAAACGCGCTCAAAACGCCTAATTTTGCGATAAAATCGCAAAAGTTTAAGAATATGGCGGCAGAGAACGAAGTTTTAGGCATTAGTGGGCAACTTGATATTACCGATATTGAGACCACTATCAATAAATTGCTTGACAGCCTCGAAAAGATAGGAGTAGATACCAGCACCCTTAGTAGCAGGGTTACAGCCTCATTGCAAGAGATAGCCAATTCTGCGGACAAAGACCTCGGGCAAAAGTTAGAGGCAGGGTTGGAAGTCCTAAAGAGTACTATCGGGGAAGCAAACACGGCACTTGCCGAAACACCCAAGATGCTCGACAATGCACAGCAGGCCGTCGAACGGTACACGGCAGCCTGCGAGAAACTGTCTACGCAAAGGGAGTCAACGGTAGTCGGTTCGGGGGAGTATGATGCAATCAGCGCACAACTCCGCTCCAATCAGCAGGCTCTTGCTCTTGCAAAGGAAGACCTCAACGACCTCACACAAGCATACCACAAAGCCCAAGAAGCGGTAGGCAACATGGGGCAAGCCATGGAATGGATGTCTACGATACATGCTGCCTCGGCAACTGTGTCGCAAGCGGATGCTGTCATCACTGCCGAAAATATCGGAGCAAAAACAGGCAACGCCGTCGCCACGGGCGTAGAAGCCGCCGCTCATGCTGCCAACTCTGAGGAAATCGGTAAGGAGAACACCGCGAAAATTGCAAACGCAACAGCAACGGAAGAAGCGACATGTAAAGTGGAGGAGCATACCGAAGCTGTGCAGAGGGACTTGCAAGTGGAAGAAATGCAATCTCGCTCGTTAAAGGAACTCAAAGAGGATTTGAAAGTTTATGAGCAAGGGTTAGCAGAAATCAACTCCACTTTACAGTCTGGAGGATTTGAGGAGAGTATTGCAAAAGAAGAAGCACAGATTGAGAGGTCGCAAAAGAAACTGGAGAAATATATAGAAGCGAAGAAGGAATACCTCGCTAACGACTCTTCAAATCCCGTATCTGACGAAGGAGTGAGATATTTCGACAGGCTCATTGAACAGCAATCTAATCGAATAGAAGAAGCGAAGCAAAAAATAGCCTCACTCCGACACGAACAGGAGAAGCTTACTAATGAGCAACAACGGTACTCCTATGTCATCAATGAAACGAAAAAAGCGATTTCCACTTATGACCAACGCATGAAGGACGCCTCTAAGTCGGCTAAAAATGTTGGGGCGGAGACCGCCAAAGGGTTCAGCGAAGCAAAAGGCGGCATCAATAGCTTCGGGGATGCCGTCAAGGAAGGAAAGGTTGCTCTTGGAAGTTTCACAACGGCGGCTTCGGGAAGTGCATCAGGGTTGCTCGGACTTGCCACAGGCGCAGCATCCGCGGTGACAGTAATCGGTGCCGTCGCGGGTGTTATCGCATACTGTTCACAGCAAGCACAGGAACTTTACGAAAAACTCCTTCCTCTAAACACCTATATAGAAGATGACACTCTCGGACAGTTGCGGCAGAAATTCGTCGAACAGGAGCAGTATAGCACGAAATCCGCCGAAGAACTCGCTGGTGCCGCAATGCGGTGGGTGAAGGCATACGATGACATACGTGATTCATCGGAAGCAATAGAAGATGTAGTCAACGCATCGAAAACGCTCTCCGCGGTGACAGGAACGGAAGTCGAAAAAACCGCCAAGACCCTTTCCTCTCTCGGTAAGATATACCATCAGACGGCAAGGGAAGCCACGGAGAATGTCAATGTAATCGTCAATGCTGCACATGAATCAACGGCATCGTATGATGAAATGATGCAAGCCCTGATGAGTTCAGCACCACGCGCAAATGCCGCAGGTGTTTCTCTCAAAGAACTCGCCTCTATTCTTGCCGTAGGCTCCAAGGCCTTTGGTTCGGTGAGCACGGCATCATCAAACCTCTCGATGATTCTGATGCGTCTTTCGCAAGACACCATCCCACAGCAGTTCAACCCAAGCATTGTTGGCGCGACGACGGCCCTCCAAAATCTTAACGAATACGTGAAGAATGGAGGTAACTTGCAAACATACCTTGGCGCGAGAGCGGCAAAGAATGGATTGATTTTCGTAGAGAACGCTGACCAGATAGCCGAACTCACAGGGCGACTTGATGATAACAGCGTCGTGCAACAGGAACTCGCCAATAAGGAGGAAATGGTCGGAACTCACACCAAGAGGCTCGGAACCGCATGGGGTGGTCTTGTGCACACTCTTGATGCGAACTTCTCCCCGGCATTGATTGCCGTTATTGACCTTTTGGCAGGTGTTGTTAATGGATTCGGTGAAGTATTCGGTGCTATCAATAGAGTACTCGGAGGTTTAGCCGACTTTGATACTTGGGTCGCAAACCATACAGGCGGTATAAGCATCGGAAACGGACTTCGCTGGGGATGGAATGCCTTGGGTTCGGGATGGGATTGGGCGAAACGAAACCTCAATGACCGTGCCATTTTAACGGGATGGGGGTTATGGGGCGACTACGACCCTAACGGGAATGTCAAGCAGCAGAAAACCGACACCAACTATTGGAATGACCAGGCACAAAGGGCTGAACGCCAACGCAAGGAGCAAGAAGAGCGCGAACGCAAAGCCAACACTCATAATAAAGCATATTGGCAGGGAAAGAAATCTGATGCACAAAACCAACTCGCCGCCCTCGACGAAAGCAAAAAGGGTACTGAGGAATGGAATAAGTACGTCAAGGAAATACAAGAGGCGGACAAGCATCTAAAGACCTATAACCTTTCGGCAAGCAACAAAGAAACCGCTAAACAACAAAAGCAGCAGTTGCAAGAGGCCCGTCAAGCCGCCCAGCAAAGGGAGAAGGTTGCAGAGGAAACCCGTCGATGGGAAGAAAAACAACGTCAATACCAGAGGGATGCTGCATACGCACAGGAACAGGCGAGGATTGATGGCATGAAAGAGGGGAGTGAGAAATCCCTTGCATCGCTTGACCTCGAACATAAGAAACGGCTCGACCAGATACAACAACAGGAAGAAGAATATCGGCAAGAGGCGTATGATAACGCGAAGAAACTTTGGGATGCAGACCCGAAGCACAAAACCTCGGCCTTTTCCGATAGTCATAAGGTGGAAGATTACAGCCTCACGGATGACCAGCAGAAAATCATTGATGCACAGCGTCAGTCCGAGGCGCTCAACTACGAGCAGAAGCAGAAGAAAATCTACGAGAGTCTCATTTCCGACCATCAGTCGTATATCGACCAAAAGATTGCTATCGATAAGAAGTATCGCGAGGACATCCTTTCGATAGATGCCGCCATCCGCGAAGCAACCAAACGGGGCGATAACAAAACTGTCGAAGCACTCGAAAGAAGCCGCATAGAAGCCACCAAACAACGCAGTGAGGCGCAAGCAAACCTTACCCTTGAAGAGTTGCGAAAAACCCCTGAATACGTTCGTGCCTTCGAGGACTTAGGAAACACCTCTGCCGAGACGTTGGAATACCTTATCTCCGAGTTTGAAAAGGCAAAGGAGGCTGCGGCACGCACCCTTGACCCCGAAAAACTCAGAGAGTACACCAGCACCTTGCAGCAGATGTATGATGAGTTGAACGCACGAAATCCCTTTGAGGCATTGAGTAAGGCGACTCGGGAGGCGGTAGAGGCACAACAGGAATTGATGACTGCGCAGAGCCTCTACGATATGGTGAAGAAGGGAATCAAAGTCCCCTCTTCTTACCAAATGAATGCCGACGGTAAAATCGAAGTGTCGTATCTCACTGAGGAAACGGCACTAAAGAGAGTCTTAGCCGCAAAGGATAAATACAACAAAGCGACAAATCAGCAGAAGAAGGCTCTCGCAGAGGTAACCAGTAGCATTGATGAACTTGCCAACGCCATCGTGAATATCGGTAACTCCATTGGTGGTTTGGCAGGAGAAATCCTCGGTGCCATTGGTGGTGTGATGAACTTTACGACAACCACCATAAGTGGAATACAGCAACTCGCTGAAATATCGGCCAAAAGCATTTCCTCCACTCTTAAGGCAATCGAATCAGCAAGCGTCATCCTTGCCATCGCAAGCGCGGCGGTATCACTCGTTAAAACGGTCACAAGCATTCTTCCTACGACGGATGATTTCTATGCAAAAGCGGCACAGAAACAAAGGAAGATAAATGACCTGCGCGATGCCGTGCATCAGTACCGATTGGCAGTACTCGAAGCGGAACAATCCGAAAGAAACTGGTTCGCCACATCTTCGCTGGGAGAACTGACGGATTCGTATATGCGACATGGGGAGATTGTCAAGGCATACTACGATAAGTTATACGAAGAACAAGAGATATATCAAAATAAAGCAAGCGGCCTCTCGAAAGCCATTGTTCCTATCGCCGTTGCCACAACCGCAGTGGTAGCAGCCGCTGCTGGTGTTGTATCGGGCGGTCTCGGTGCCGCTGCCGTGGGTGCACTTGGGAGTTCACTTATCGGTTCTACCGCCGTCGCAACAGCGGTGGGCGTCATTGTAGACGCAGCAGCAGGCGCAATCGTAGGAGCCGCAATAAATGCCGGTATTTCCGCACTTTCATACGATGAAGGTAAGACCTCTGCGATGAATAACCTCCGCATACAGACTCAGCATAGAAGTTTCTGGAGGGGTGAAAAGACCGAGGATTTGCAATCATGGCTGAACAAGCAAAAAGGATTTGAGAATGCCAGATTGTTCGATGAGAACGGACTTGCCAACAAAGAATTGATTGATACCATCCTCAATAAATGGGGAGATAAACTTGTAGGCGAAACGAAAGAAACCTTAGAGGCCCTTCGCGAACTACGAGATAAATATGATGAGTTCATCGCAGAGGTTGATGAGTATGTATCAAATATGTATTCGCCACTCGTAGATAATCTCACTGACGCTCTTTTCGATTGGCTTACAAATGGGGAAGATGTGCTGGATAAGTTCCGCGAATACGCCAACGATACCTTTGCCAATGTAGCCAAGGATATGGTTAGGCAGATGGTTATCACAACACTCTTCAAACCTTTGCAAGACCAACTGGAAGCTCTGACGGTAAGATATGCTGCATCGCAAGCGACTGAGAATCCGATGTCTATACAAACGCTTGCCGATGAGACCATGGATGCTTTCGATGCCTTCATGGATAGAACGGAATCGCAGATACCGTCATTGCAAGAGTTGATAAGTTATATCGACAGCCGCATGTCCGAGAGTGGAATAAGTTTGACAAGGGAAAGCACAACCCCCGATAAAAAGGCGACATATAACTCCCTCGAAAAATGGACTTATGAGCAGGCTGATGAACTTATCAACCGAGCAACGGCGATGCAGATTATTGAGGAACACCTATACGAGCAAGCGGTCGTGTCGAACGAAACACAGCGCATTGTACAGCAAGATGTGTCGATAATGAAAGGTGACCTGTCCTTTATTCGGGTGGATATAAACTCTCTCGTCGAGATTCAGCAATCGAGCAACGAAAAACTTGAACGCATCGTTGTGAATACTTCTCCTATTTCGGAGATTAGGGATTTGGTAAAGAAACTGTATAACGAAAGATAAACGACATGAAAAATAGTGCTTTTATAAAACTCAACGGACAGGAAGATTCTCAGTATATCGACATCTTTACGGAGTATGGCGTTTCCTTTCTTAAAGGTTCATACCTAACTTTGTTAAAGAAGTCGTCATCCAAAGGATATGTAGAGAATGATAGTCGTTTGCAACATGGTGTTCAGATGGTTGCTAAGGCAAAGTATGCGCGGTATCAAAAACGTTCTTTATCGGTTACAATCCTCCTTGAAGCATCTAACGAGTCTCAATTTAGTGACCGTTTCGAGGCTTTTCAAGATAAAATATCACAAGGCCTCTTTTTGTTGAAAATTCCATCTAAATCTCGCGTGTTCAAACTTGTTTACAACGACCTAAAGATTAAGCAGGAGTTTCGATTTAACATGGCTACCTTTACGCTTGAATTGACAGAGCCAAACCCCGAAGACAGAATTAAGTTATAAAAAAAAAAGAATGGTCAGTATATACGATATTTCAAACAATAAAATCAAAGATAGCGAAGTTTTAGAAAACCTCGTTATAACGAAAGACTGCCAACACGTTGAAGAGTTGATGAAAGCAAATTACATCAACCTCTCATGGAAGGACGCGAAGCGTTATACACTCCCTGTTGGTTCTTATATCATTCCTTATCCGGAAGAAACCAATCCTTACGTAAGTGAAGATAGTCGTTATCCTATTAAGTATCGTCTTTATGAACCATATATTCCAGAATGTAGAAACGAAACGGAATATACGTATGAGCCTCGTTTTGAACACCCGATAATGTGGCTTTCGCGTTTGCCGTTCATGTTGATAACTGGTGAGGTTATAAATTGGAATGATGCAACGAAAAAGACTTCTTGGGGATATACTGGTAGTGCTGAACATATTGCCAGTTTTATAACCGATTGCATAAACTGGTTATCCGAGAAGTATCGCACATTCGGGAATGTCTTTGGTACAGGTTGGACTGCCGTTGTCGATTCTGACCTCACTCCCACAGCGACGGTAAACTTTGAATCTGTGGATATAATGTCGGGGGCATCTCTTATCGCACAGGCTTTTGATTGCGAATTTCATTTTGATTACGAAAGACGACAGTTTCGACTCGGCACTATTTGTTTTGGAGAACCAATCGAGTTAAAAACGGGAGTTAATGTTGGAATTGCAAATATTTCTCGTACAAAACATGATTATTTCAATGCTTTTTTAGTCAAGGGTTCGACGAAAAACCTGTCACAACCGACGGAAACGGGGGAAAATATGCAAATAACAGAGCGGTTAACTCTTGAACCTGAACAGTACCCCGATAGTATAATGTATACAGATAATGACGGGAATATCCTAACGAGAGAACAATTCCTATCGCTTGGATTGCCGACATTAATAGAAGAGTTGATTTTTGATGATATTTACCCTAAACTTGAATTATATCTGTATAATGTTCGTGAACGAAAATGTTGGCTTTTGGATGCTGATGGAAACAAAGTTGAAGATTCCAATGGCGAATTAGATATTGATGGTAAGCGTTATAAATCCTACTCTAAGTGGTATATCAGGCTTGCATATCCGACTTACATAATAGACTCTAATGGAAATCGGGTGATTTCTAATTGGAATGACTATGAAGCAACAGAGGATAAGATTATAGAAGGCCAAACGCTTCAATTATCTTTTCTTGCGAATGATGCAGAAGGCGCAAAAAATTCCTTACTTCTGGGACAAGGCGATTTTGATTTGGTATATTTTGATAAACAGACGAAAGAAAAAGAAGATGATGATATTTCCAGTGACGGATTCACTGCGCAGAAAGGTGATTATCGTATCGTTTTTCATCAAAACGAGAATGTTATAATTCCTACTTCCAGTCGCGGAGGAATATATCCTTTAGCAGATTCTACTCCTAATATAACGAACAATAAAGCCACGTTAATTAATGTGGTTGTGGACGACCAATACAAGAAACAAGCCTATAAGGACTTGGAGATGGTTGCCAAACGAAAGATTAATCTCTTACGTTCTGATTTAAATAACTACGAACTGCCATCTAATCCATCGTATTTTGATGATAACAAGGTTGAACTGTATCTTGGGAGAAAGGTCATTTATAACAATGGTCAGGATTTAGCGGGGGGGACGGCGACGACAATAGAAACGCACGTTATTAGAATTGTTCGTCAGTTAGATTATCCTTTCGTAATGAATATAACCATAGGTAACGAAAGAGTAAAAGGTCCAGTAACATCATTACAAGAGCAAGTCCGATCTATTATTACAGGAGGCTATGGAAATGGTAATGGAGGGACATTGTCTGAAGAACAGATTCGGCAGTTGATAAATAATTATGGCGCGACCTTCTTTTTATCTCGGGCCGATGACGACAGCGCGGCTGGTCTGATTACCTTCCTTGCAGGCTTGACGAGCAATGAGCTGGCGAGGTTCCTAAAGGGAATCAATGTGACTGGCAAAAGTGTGTTCAACGGTGGCGTTTTATTCAATGACACTGCGGAGTTCTACGGTGGCATCCATGCGGAATCGGAGGTGACGATAATTGATGATGATTTGGTTGTCAGCGGTGGAGATGTGAATGTCAACAATGGAGATGTGAATGTCGACAATGGGGATGTCATCATCACGGGGACAGACAACAAGATAAAAGCGCCGAAGGGCGAGATTGACGACCTCACTGCGCAGAAGATATACGTGGACAACCTTGTTGCGAAGGTGGCACATTTCTTTGAACTTTCCATCGACGAGATAAAGAGTGTTGGCGGTCAGATTATCCTCACGGACGCGAATGCGACTGTGTGGAAAGTCGTTCCGTATATGTTTGAACTTGACCCTCATAAACAAGACAGTTATACAACCGAAGGCTACAAGAAGAGACAAACAGCCCCACCGGGATTTGACCCACCCGTAACAGAAGAATCTGTAGAACCATACTTCGAAGACCCGTTTGACCCCGACGAGAACCAAATATCACGTTGGCGTGTCTATTTCCGCTCTACGGATGGAGACAAGAAAATACGCCAACAGTTCGCTATCAATGACCAAGTGGTTTGTCAGACATTTGATGTGGGAACGGGAACAAGTTACAATGTCAGCAACAAGTTCTATTGGTGTGCCGTGACGCAAGTGAGCGACGGGACTCCAGAAGATGTGACAAGGACTGTTGATGGAGTGACCGAGACAGAGGCTTGCCATTGGATTGAAATCAGTGTTGGCGATGCTGCGGAGGGGAGTTCCGCGCCTGAAATAGGTGACAAGATTGCGCAACTTGGCAACCGCACGAACACAAGTAGGCAAGCAGCCATCATCCTTGCTGCCTACAACAGCGAGTTCCTTGACAGTGGTATCAACGCACCGAGCATCGTGCAATACAATGGCATCAACGACTACAATTTGTCCACACACAGGATGAATGTCATTTCAAGGGGATTGAACTCCTTCAAGGGACAGTTCAGCATTGTGGCGAATGGCACTGAAACGGACATCAACACCGCCATTGACAACGCTGCGGCAGAGCAATGGAACGACAACCATCCGTACATCAACCAAACGACAGGCACATGGTGGGTGAATCAACAAGACACGGGCATACAAGCGCAAGGTGCTCAGGGCGAAAGCATCACGAAAGTGACCGAATCGTACCGATATGCAACGAACACCACTGGTGTGCAACCGAGTCCGACCGACAGCAGCTGGACGACAACAAAGCCGACCTTGCAGGAAGGTGCTTGGCTGTTCACGGAAACGACTATCACTTGGAGTGACGGGAGTACAACAACGATATATTCGTCAGAGAGGAACCCGAATGACGGTGTGGCAGGAATGAGCGTTGTCATCACAAGCCAAAGTGTAGGCTATTGCAGACGGACTGCCGCACAAGGCCCGACAAACAATCCTGCATCGCTGAGGTACAGCAACAACTATCCCACGAACCTTGTAAAAGGCGACTGGCTGTACACAAGGACGGTGGTGAATTATGGATACGGAGATGAGGAATTTGAATCTACAACATCCTATGGTGTGAGTTACATCGGTGAGGACGGTGTGCAAGGCAAGGGAGTATCAAACCTTTCTGAGCAGTATGGCGTGAGTGCGGACAAGAACACCGCGCCGACAACTTGGGGCAGCACGATGCCGTCTGATTGGGGCAAGGCGAAGCCGTATCTGTGGAACAGAGAGGTGGTGACATACACCGAGGGCGAGCCGAGTTACAGCGAACCTCATATCGCCAATGTGTGGACTGAGGACGGTCGCGGAATAGACAGCATCGTGGACTATTACTGCGCAACGGACAAGAACGACTACCTTGACTTTGATGATGATGACGAGTGGACGACCTCTGTTCAAGCAGTGACTGCAACGAAGAAATACTTGTGGAACTATGAGGAGATTACCTACACGAAGGCTAATGAAGGAGGTGTTGACAGAGAATCGACCGACCCACACATCATCGGTGTGTATGGTGACAAGGGCGACACCCCCGTCATCACAAGTGAAAGGAATGGCAACACAACCATCATCTCTGCCGACGGACATGAGATTGCCACCATCCTTGACGGTGAGAGCAGCCACACGCATGTGAAGTATAGCAACGACTTGGAGCACTTCACGCTTGATGGTGCCAGACGAGAGGTGGAGTTCATCCAGAATGTGTATAGGAATTGCGGCTACATTAGTAATGCCACGATGACGAGCAAGAGCCGCGTGATGATTGACTTCTGCTTGTTGGAGGTTCTCAGCACAGGAACAACCGTCTTCATCATGGGTGCATCGTCGGCAAATACGAGCAGTGGTTCTTCTTCGGCACTTGACAAACGTTTCAATTTGTGCTAC
>ODAI011663871.1_pt1 | contig 31892 bp, 28 predicted proteins | sample 1539321 | NCBI WGS metagenome assembly ODAI01 (sample SAMN02144231, study PRJEB22623) | gut metagenome | biome: sheep rumen | host: Ovis aries | place: New Zealand
ATACCTGTCACTGCCAAACCCACCGCTGAAAGGACAGCAATACGTTTTTTATCATATTCTTTTTTCATTACCGCCCCACCTTATCAGCAATATTCTGATATTTCATTATACTAAATTTCCCCCAAAAAGTCAATTCCCCCTAGCCCGGGATGCCGCCTCGTAACTTACAATGCAAGTACGGGTAATTTGTTTCTCGGTGTCCATTGTCAGCCATTACGGAAAAAGAGTTCCCTCGCGCGGGTACGCATTACGTCACTCACTATGCAAGTACGGGCAATTTGTTTCTCGGTATCCATTGTCAGCCATTACGGAAAAAGAGTTCCCCTCGCCCGGGACGCCGCTTCGTCACTTACAATGCAGGTACGGGCAATTTGTTTCTCGGTATCCGTTGTGTGCTGTGACTTTATTATAAGATACCTGACATATAAAAAAGCAGTCCGCTGAACTGAAACGGACTGCCTTTATTCTTATTACTTTATTATCCTGCGTGCCTCAACATAGAAACGCTTATCTGCCGCGTGACCCATTGAGAATGTTTTTCTCGGCAGTGCACCGTCCTCAATGACCGTTGGGAACAGCTCGTCCTTACCCATATCGGGGAGTAAGAAGCCTATGGAATTTTTCTTCTTTGAAAGCTCTTTTACTACATCCGCACCGTGTATGTAGTCGGTCTTTCCGCCGAATTCCTTAGTATAGTTATCCAGGAAATTCTGCAAAGAGCCGACAGTCAGCTTTGAAGAAGGTGCGTGTACATAAACCTTTTTTTCCTCGCCGTTGCGTACTATAACGAAACCCTGTTCGCTCTCCTTATCGGAAAGCTCCAGCTTTTCCGTCAGTTCATCCACCAGCTTATCGGCATCCACCTCAGTAACTATGCGGTGTATCGCTTCAAATTCCAGTGCAGGCGAATGAAGATTCACAAGCTCCACCAGTGCGTATCTTGCAGGATGTCCCGAAAGATCAGCAGCAGGCTCTGCACGTTTCAGTGTTTCATAAAATTCCTTAGCTGTAGCAAGGGAGTGGTTTCCGTCACCCATAGCGTAGGTGAGGGGCTGTCTGCCTTTTATACCGTAGCGGCGTTCAAAAGCCTCCTGCTTTGAAAACTGCTCCAGATGACTCAGCACGATCTCCTCGTTTTCCTTATCCAGCAGCCAGCCTGTTATATGTCCGCCGCCCTCCATAAGGTCAAAATCGTATAGCTTGGTGAATTCGTCTTTCTTATCAGCCAGCGGTTCAATGATGCGTTTCTTCACATCATCTATGAGTATCATTATATGCGGCAGCTCCACAGGTGCGCCCTTGCGTATCTTTATACGGGGCGGTATACGTTCGATAACAGTAGCCTCCGTAGCCCTTACCTGAGATTCGGAGCCTTTGTAGTATTCGTACTGCTCCAGGTCTATCCCGCCGATAAGACCTGCTCTCACTCTGCCGTCGGACTGCACTCTCTCGATATATATCATAGCATCCTTGTATTCTTCAAATACACCTTTTTCAATATATTCATTCATTGTGCGGTGTATCTTGTCTATGCGGTAATCTACTCCCGGCTGTTCCAGGTATACCTCGGGCAGGATAAGATCATAGGCGCTTTTAGCATCCCCTACGTACTTTTCAACTCTGTCCCAGTATTCCGGTTCAGAAGTGTACTGGTCGCAGGCAACTACAGCCCATTTTTTCATATCCGTATCCTTTGGCAGAAGAATATCCGCCCCTCTGAATGCTGTTGACATTTTTTCCACGCTCCGTATCTTAAATAATTATATACTTAACTGTATCATTCAGCCGATGCCGGATCCTTCTCGGCATAAGTCTTGAAAGTCTCTATCAGATCAGGGAAATACCATTCCAGATCAGCACGGTTCATCAGACCGAAATTCTCTCCGTTACCGATGCGTGCATAGTTATCCCACCATACACAGGGTATATCGTACTTTGCCGCAGCTGCAAGGTAATCCTCCAGACATTTTACTCTGTCCTCGGTATTTTCCTTGTTCATCGTACCGAATTCGCCTACTATAACAGGTATGCCCTTGCTTATGAAAAGCTCGTTGAGATGCTCAAACAGCTCAGGTATAGCTGTATCCTCAGGGTCATACTTATCCGTACCCTTTGTATCCAGTGCAAATGAGTAAGGCAGGTATGCGTGTACCGAGATTATCAGCTTGTCACTGTCCTCGGGAAGTTCAATGGCAGAAAGATTGTTGTATGCGCTCGATGCAGCATAGCCTGTTATCATCAGGCATCTGTCACCATTGTTTCCGCCGGATGCTCTTACGGTTTCAACGAATGCTTTTTCGTACTCGTTTATTATCTCTCTCGCTTCGGATGTACCTGTCCATTCAGCGCCCTCTCCGCGAAGTCTTGGTTCGTTGAGTCCCTCAAATATCAGATGCTCGTCATACCCCTTGAAACGGTCAGCTATCTGTGCCCATACAGCTTTGATCTCCTCAATATCGCCGTCCTTCTCGCTGGGCTTGGGCATATACCATTCCTCGTGATGTGTGTTCAGTATAACATAAAGTCCATTATCTATGCCGTAGTTTACTATCTCCTGAACTCTGTCCATCCACGCAGGATCAATGGTGTACTTATCATCGATAATATGGTTGCCCCAGCTTACGGGGATACGCAGCACATTGAATCCTGCTTCGGGCAGCATATCTATCATGTACTTGTTTGTGGTAACCTTTAAAGGAAGCCAGCTAACCTCCGATCCGAGACCCTCACCTGTAGCATCCATAGTATTTCCGAGATTCCAGCCGTTGGTCATCTTTGCTACCAGGTCCTTTGCCGAAGTCACTGTCATCGTATCGTTTGTATGTGTCTGAGAAACAGGTACATTCTCTGTCTCGCTCTCATCAGCAGCACTGTTCTCAGCTGCTGTCGAAGATTTCTTGTCTGCCTTTGAACTATCTTCCTTGTTGCCGCAGGCTGTCATAACACTTAAACTCAGCACAGCTGCTGCTATAATAGCACCTATTTTTTTGCTGTTCATAAAACATCCTCCTTCTTCTTGCTTTCCGTTGATATATCCATCTCATGTATATATTCCGGTAAGCATTATTTCCGCCGCTTACTTTTTAAAATGTATATACCCCAAAATGTTCCACGTAGAACATTTGTATATCAAAGCCGTTTCTTCGGATAAAGCGGTATTACCCTGCCTGAAAAAAATGCACCCGCATAATCCTCAGCACATTCAAACCTCACCTCACTGATAATGCCGGCAAGTCTTTCGCTTGGCTTATCAAGATGATGATTGTCCGTTCCTGCCGTCATACGAAAACCGTACTGCTTTGCATACCACTCAGCACGCTCATTGTATACTTCCTTCGAGTTACCGCTGTTGTATACCTCAACACCGTCCACCCACTTTGGCAGAAGCTTTATCTCACGAAGATAGTCTGCCTCACGGAAAGGATGCGCGTGTATCAGAAGTGCGCCCTCTGCCCTTGCATCATAACAGAACTGATAAAAATCCCTGTCACAGTCAGGATGTGCCAGCAGCCACCTCTTATCAAGACCGTATACCAGTATATCCGCCCCCTGATAAGTGTACTCTATACCGAAGAATACTTTCAATCCTATCCTGTCGCCCTCTGCCTTGGCATTTTCATACCCCTTGCAGTAAAGCATTACTTTCTCATCCCATGAGATATCTCTCGGAACAGTGGTATTAGAATTGAAAAAGTGGTCGGTAACAAATATACCGTTGTATCCCTCTGCTTTATAACGTCTTGCCTGTTCTGCGCCCGTTGCCGATGCGCAGGCGGAAGTTTCCGCAGTGTGCAGATGTGTTTCGTACTTGTACATTTTTATTTGCCTTTCTATGGTATGCCCTTGGATTTTGATATGTTGTTCATTATGCGCCCGTATGATTATTTTCCTTTTTATGGAAGATATACAGTGCCGCATAAAGTATTGTCAGCCCTGCGTATATACAAACCGATACCGCGCCTATCTCAGCTTCACTCATCAGCATGAGATCCCACCAGAAGAAGAACAGACCGTTTATCAGTTTCAGCCTGTCGGTGAATCTCACCAGCGCCTTGCTGTCTTTTTTCATCGCCCTTACCGATATGATTTCCAGCACAGCCAGTATAGCTATAACAACAGCATAGGGAACAAGAAGCAGCCATTTTGCAAGATAAGCGTCAAAGTTGGCAAAATATGCCAATCCGTGATATTGGTCTGTCACATCGCCGTTCGGCAGTCTTTCCCATATGAATATCAGCAGTATAACGGAAAGCCCCGTTATAAGCCACGCGGCTGCCCTGCATGAACGGTGAAAAGTTCCTGTGTCCTTTGCAGGTTCGTTTTTCTTACGGAATTTGACTGCGGTGACTATCTCAGCGATCATCCCGACAGCGCCCGCGATGAACGCCGCGCTTATGAGTACGAGAGCGATATTGCCCAGCGCCCTCTGATGTGATACCGCCATCGTCCATTCAAGGAAAGTCAGGGTTACCAGCAAAGCTATGACATCTACCGTGAGCATTATTTCAGCCTTGAACAGCCTTTCGCCCTTTTCGCTGATATTAAGTCCTGTGTTTTTCCTGCCGATCAGCCACCCCGAAAAAGCGGCTATACCTATGGTTATACCGCTCATCAGGTGGGGATAGAAGCCATATACCTTCGATGCATACACATCAAAATTCTGATCGGGACCGAAATGTATACCCGGTTCATCGGGCAGACTTCCCCATTTTGTCAGGTAATATATCAGGCTTCCGCCAAGTATAAAAATGCACAAAGTAATTAGTGTGCGGTGCAGCAGTTTGACTGCTTTTTCCATGTAGTTCTCCTTTCGGAAGAATATCAGATATCTACTCCGCGTGTGATGACTTCCATACACATTCTGCCGTTATGATAAGGACACTTCCAGGGACCTACCGTTTCCTTATAGTCGTGAGGAGTATGGTCAAAGGTGACCTCGGAATACCATTCACCGCCCTCACGCTTGTCTATGATGTACTCCTTGATATTCTCCCATACGCTCTTTGCAGATTCAAGGAACTTTTCATCGCCACTGTGCTGATAAGCATTTATGAATCCCACAACAGCCTCAGCCTGTACCCACCATACGCGGGTCTTGTCTATCTCGTTCTTGTCGCGCTCATTGTTCAGCGCACCGTCTTCAAGAGCTATATCCTGTATATTATGGGATATCTTCAGATCCATTTCAGCAAACTGCTTTTTCAGATCCTCATCGCCCAGTACATCGCAGGCTCTGTCCATAAGCCATGTGGCTTCAATGTCATGCCCGTAGGAATGTATATCTCCGACCAGATTGAAAGCTGTATCAAAGAATACCTTCAGGGCATTGGTATCTGGGGTATATACTATATCCCTCATCTGTCCCAGCTGGAACTTCAGCCTGTCAGCTACCTTCTCGTTACCGTCTGCCTTGTACAGCTCGGTATACGCTTCAATAAGGTGAAGTATAGCATTCATGGTCTTGTCAGCCTTCAGACCGTTCTCGCTGAGCGCCTCATTATCCACAAGCCTCCACTGCCTGTCAAAAGCTTCGCGGTAGCCGTACTCATCAAGAGTATTCTTTTCTATGTCCTCAAAAAGCCTGTATGCCAGTGCGAGAGCTTCCTTGTCACCGCTCGCTCTGTAATAGCTTGACAGCGCATATATAGCAAAAGCGATATTGTAAGTATGCTTCATGGTATCCGCAGGCTTGCCCTCAAAGTCCATCATCCAGTATACTCCACCGTATTCATAGTCGATGCAGTTGTTCTTTATGAACTCATAAGCGTGCTTTGCATTGTCAAGAAGCTCATCACCGCCCAGTGTCATATAAGCGTTTGAATAGAACCACAGTATCCTCGAATGCAGTATAACACCCTTATCTGCCTTCTTGTCAAGTTCCAGCCCGTAGCTGAGGTATCCGTAGAATCCCCCGTTCTCATCATCGCGCAGCTTGTTCCAGAATGGTATAATGTGATCTGTCAGTTCATGTCTTATCTCACTTATCATCATATCCATACACTCCTTTTTTACCCATTTTCCTTTTTTTCCCTTATTCATATCCGAATATATATCCCTAAATTATATATGTGCAACTATAAGAGGGTCATAAAAAAACTATATATTCAGTTGCTATAATTATACACCAAAAAAAAGTGCTTTTCAAGTAGATAACAAATAATTTACTATTGTAAACGAATTCTTTTTTTCAAAAGAACCAGTCATACATAAAAAATACCCCGATGCACTTTTGCACATCGGGATATAATATTACTTGCCTATGGGAAAATCCTTTTCTACCTGCAGCTCCATCTCCTCGATGATAGCCTGGACCTCACTGTCAGTATAGGTATCGCTGTCCCATATCTCGTGGGCTTTAACAGCCTGCCATACCAGCATAGCCATTCCGCCTGCGGCTTTTTTGCCAAGAGCTCTCGCCTTTCTGATAAGTACAGTTTCACGGGGATTGTATATAACATCGAATACAGCCTTGCTAGCCTCTATAACCTCATCACTCACAGGGCAGCCCTCGACCCTGGGATACATTCCCACAGGGCAGGCATTCATAAGCAGGTCATAGCTTACGGATGTATCTATCTCAGTATTCTTTACTATAGTCACCTTAGCATCAGACTTCATGGCAATTATTTCCTTTTTAGCCTGTTCTGCCAGAGGTATATCACTTTCCAGTACAGCAATCACAAGGTCAGCCCCTGCCAGCGCCGCTTCTATCGCCATCATTCTGCCTACACCGCCGCAGCCGATAAGCAGTACCTTTCCTCCAAGGTCAGCACCCATAGCCCTTATTGTCGCAAGAAAACCGTCGCAGTCCGTATTATAGCCTGTGTGCACGCCATCCTTGTTGTCTACGCAGTTTACTGAATTGTATCTCTTAGCTGAATCAGCCAGCTTGTCGCAATAAGGTATAATACCGATTTTATGGGGTATGGTTATATTGAATCCGGCGAGAGCTTTAAGATACTCCGCATGACCCTCCAGTGCCTCGGGAGGCAGCTCGATTATCTCATAAGTGAATTCCCTGTTTTTCAGTTCAAATAACCTCCGGTGTATCGGCGGTGACATGGTGTGCTTCAGACTTTCGCCAAGCAGTGCGTATTTTCTTTCCATCGCTCTTTTCTCCTTTTGATAATCATTTATATCCGAAAACAGGACGGTCATATTGCCGTCCTGTTCATAAGCTTTCAGTATATCAGTTTAATTCTTCTCACGCTTGCGGAGGGTCATATTATGATGATTCTCCATTGGCTTGAGAACTTCCTGTCTCTGAGGAGCTATCTGCTGTCTTACCTTTATGGTGAACAGCATCCTTACAGTATCCTCACGGATAGATTCGATCATTGCATCGAACATATCCATACCTTCCATACGGTACTCAACAACAGGGTTCTTCTGACCGTAGCTTCTCAGACCGATACCCTTCTTCAGCTCTTCCATATCGTCGATATGATCCATCCACTTGGTATCAACTACCTTCAGCAGACAAACTCTCTCGATCTCATGCAGAAGCTCTTCGCCCAGTTCACGCTCTCTGTCATCATAAAGCTTCTCAGCTCTTTCCTGGAGAGTATTTACGATATCCTCGCGTGTCAGTTCGTCCATTTCCTCAGCGGTATAGTTGAAATCATCCTCGGTGGTGAACAGACCATTGAGTCTTTCTTTCAGACCAACAAGGTTCCAGTCATCAGCGATATCGCCCTGAACGTACATATTTACAGAATCATCAACGAAATCCTTTATCATGTGTACGATATACTCATGCAGATCCTCACCGTCGAGCACCATCTGACGCTGACTGTAGATTATCTCACGCTGAGTATTCATAACGTCATCGTAGTTGAGGACGTTCTTTCTTATATTGAAGTTTCTGCCCTCGATCTTCTTCTGTGAAGATTCGATAACGCTGGAAAGCATTCTTGACTGTATGGGAGTATGCTCGTCAACATTCAGTGTATCCATCATACCTGTGATACGGTCACCGCCGAATATTCTCATCAGGTCATCTTCAAGCGAGAGGAAGAATGTGCTCTCGCCGGGGTCACCCTGACGTCCCGAACGTCCTCTCAGCTGGTTGTCGATACGTCTTGACTCATGTCTTTCAGTACCGATGATGTACAGACCGCCGGCTTCTCTTACCTTTTCAGCCTTTTCCTTTACTTCTTCATCGAACTTCTTGTAAAGCTCTCTGTACTTCTTTCTTGCAGTGAGGATCTCCTCATCATCTGTATTTGAATAGCTTGCTGCCTCAACAGCCTGCTCCTCGGTATAGCCCTCTTTCTGGAGTGCTGCCAGTGACAGATACTCAGCGTTACCGCCCAGTGTGATATCCGTACCACGTCCTGCCATGTTGGTAGCGATAGTAACAGCGCCGAACTTACCTGCCTGTGCAACTATCATAGCTTCTCTGTCATGGTATTTAGCGTTGAGCACGTTATGCTGAACGCCCTTCTTCTTCAGCAGCTTTGAAAGGTACTCAGACTTCTCGATAGATACAGTACCTACCAGTACAGGCTGACCTTTCTCGTGGCATTCAACTATCTTGTCGATAACAGCATCGAACTTTCCTGCCTCGGTCTTGTATACCACATCGGGATGGTCTTTTCTTATAACAGGTCTGTTGGTGGGTATCTCGATAACGTCCAGCTTGTATATCTCCCTGAACTCATCTTCCTCGGTCAGCGCAGTACCTGTCATACCCGAAAGCTTGTTGTAAAGTCTGAAATAGTTCTGATATGTTATGGTAGCGATGGTCTTGGATTCTCTCTTGACCTCAACGCCTTCCTTAGCCTCGATAGCCTGATGCAGACCGTCATTGAAACGTCTGCCGTCCATAACACGTCCTGTAAATTCGTCAACGATGAGTACCTCACCGTCACGAACGATATAGTCAACGCCCTCTTTCATAACGCCGTTAGCTTTCAGCGCCTGATTGATGTGATGTGCGAGGGTCATATTTTCAGCATCCATAAGGTTGTCAACATGGAAAGCCTTTTCAGCCTTCTTGACACCGCTCTTGGTGATAGTTGCTGTCTTTGCCTTTTCGTCGATGATATAGTCACCGTCGAGAGTATCGTTATCTATCTTGTCATCCATTTCGATAACGGTAACAGGCTTCAGTGTCTTGGCGAACTTATCAGCCAGACCGTAAAGCTCGGTGGACTTATCGCCCTGACCCGAGATTATAAGAGGAGTTCTCGCTTCGTCTATCAGTATGGAGTCTACCTCGTCCACAATAGCGAAAGCGTGCTCTCTCTGCACCTTGTCCTTCTTGTATATTACCATGTTGTCACGCAGATAATCGAAGCCCAGTTCTGAGTTCGTACCGTATGTGATATCACAGTTGTAAGCCACTCTCTTAGCAGACTTATCCATGCCTGAAAGAACACAGCCGATAGAGGTATTGAGGAAGTTGAATACCTTTCCCATTTCCTCTGACTGGAATTTGGCCAGATAGTCATTAACAGTAACAACGTGTACGCCCTTGCCTGTAAGGGAGTTTGAATACGCTGCAAGACAAGCGACCAGGGTTTTACCTTCACCGGTCTTCATCTCAGCGATACGTCCCTGATGAAGAACGATAGCACCGATTATCTGAACGGGATAAGGCTTTTTGCCCAGTACTCTCCACGCAGCCTCACGGCATACAGCCAGTGCATCGGGCAGAACATCATCAAGACCCGAGGCATCATCCACCTTGCTCTTCAGCAGTGCGGTCTGTTCACCCAGTTCGGTATCGGACATAGCCGCATACTTATCCTCGAGTTCCAGCACCTTATTTTTGATAGGTTCGATCTTGGCAAGCTCCTTTTTGGAGTAATTGCCGAACAGTTTGTCAAGTAATCCCATTATCTAGCCACCTTTTTATTGTACAGTAAAGATCATCTTTATGATATTGATATAAATAGACTATTATATTATACATTAAATCCCACAAAAAGTCAATACCTTACAGAAGTATTTTTATTCATCTGTCAAAAGAACTGCAAGTTTTGACAACAGTGTTTCCGCATCAACTTCCTTTGGTATCTTTAGTTCCACTTTTACTCCGCCTCCGCGTTCCTCTTTAGCCTTGACGTTGTAATCCGAGACCGCGTTTACGGACATCATGAACTCATACAGAAAAGGTCTGTCCTTTTTGATCGAGTTTTTGCGTATGCTTGCCTTTTCATCATCTGATCTCTTGGTTTCAGACAGTGCCAGCTTCTTTATCTCGTCCTCAAGCTGCCTTACGGACAATCCTTCACTGATGATACGTTCTGCCAATATACACTGTTTATCGTCGTCAACACCGGAAAGCACCTTGGCATGACCCACTGACAACTCACCATTATCCACCATATCTCTTACAGTTGCTGTAAGATCCAGCAGTCTCAGAGAATTGGCAACAGCCGAACGCGACTTGCCTACCGACTCAGCCACCTGCTGCTGAGTCATATTATAAGTATCCATAAGGTTTTTATAAGCCTTTGCCTCTTCCACAGGTGAAAGATCCTGTCTTTGTATATTCTCGATAAGTGCCATCTGCATGGTCTGCTTATCATCAAGTTCCTTTATATATACGGGCACCTCAGTAAGACCTGCCAGCCTTGATGCCCTCCATCTGCGTTCACCTGCAACTATCTGATAGCCGCCGTTATCCAGAGGTCTTGCAAGTATTGGCTGAAGTACTCCGTTTTCCTTTATGCTGTCAGCCAATTCAGAAAGCTTATCATCATCAAACAGGCTTCTTGGCTGATCCTTATTCGGTTCAAGAAGTGTGATCTTCACCATAGCCACACTATCATTACTCTCCTGTTCGCTTGATACTGTTTCGGGCTGAGTATTTTCAGCAAACAGCATATCAAGTCCGGAACCCATTCTGTTTTTCTTTCCCATGATTAGTCCTTTCTATCTTGCCATGGAGGTAAGCATGAATACCGCCAAAGCCATATATCTTATCGGTATATACTTTCTATAAGTGTGAATATTCCATTATCTGCATCATTTTATATAGTGTTATAATGTGCAGTATCCTGACCTGATGATCTTCTGCTGGAATAATATATTATCTCCTTGGTATCGGAAACTTTTCTGTCATTACTTTTCATGTCATTCAACAAATTGTTCCACGTGGAACAATTTATGATCTTATATTCCTGCAGAGAAAATATTTCATCAAGCAAAAATGTTCCACGTGGAACATTTTAAAATTCACTTTGCCTTACGCTTTTTATCACGTTTCAGCATTTCCTTAGCCAGTTCTTCGTAAGCCTTTGATCCCTTTGCCTTTTTATCATAGTATATAGCAGGCTGACCAAAGCTGGGTGCTTCGGACAAAGCAACATTTCTCGGGATAGAAGTTGTAAATACTTCCTTTGGAAAATGCTTTTTGACTTCACTGACTATCTGCCCTGTGATCTTATACCTGTCAACACACATGGTAAACAGTATACCCTCTATGACGAGTGACTTGTTCCATGCCTGTTTTACTCTGTCGATCGTGCTGTGCAGTTCGACAAGTCCTTCAAGTGAGAGAAATTCGCACTGAAGTGGTATGAGTACCGAGTCAGCAGCTACAAGTGCATTTATTGTCAGCATATCAAGTGTAGGCGGACAATCTATAAAAATATGATCATAGAAATTACGAGCTTCGGACAGCTTTTCTTTCAGCTGTGATGCTCTGTTTTCCATTGACATAAGCTGTACGGATGCGCCTGCAAGTTCCTGAGTTGTAGGTACAACAGATACGCCCCTGAAAGCAGTAGCACACACAGCTTCAAAAAGTGAACAATCACCCATGAGTACATCATATATGGTGTTGCGTATGCTCCTTTTCTGGATACCGTAGCTTGTGGTAGTGTTACCCTGAGGGTCAAAATCTATAATAAGGACCTTCTCGCCCCTTGCGCCGAATACAGCGGCAAGGTTGCAGACGGTAGTGGATTTTCCAACGCCGCCCTTCTGGTTAGAAACGGCAATTATCTTACCCATAATATCTCCCCTTTTCAAATGTTTCGTACTTTTTTATTATACAACATTTTTTACGATTTGAAAACCCCTTTTTTAAAATTTCTGCATTTTGCACGTAATCATTTTTCTGAATTTTCTATGTGGAACAATTTTTCTTTTCTGATAAGTTATAAAATGTTCCACGTGGAACATTTCTGTTTGCTACACTTTTTTATCTTTCAAAAGCGACAAATATTCCGATAAAAAAGAAGATGTATGTCACTATAAAACATCTGATGAACTAAAACATCTAAAAAAGACGAAAGATATGCCGCATAAAAATATGGAAAATCAGCGGCGGCTATGCTACAATATGGATACTGAAAAGGAGGCATATTAATGAACAAACTAACTGACTTTATAACAAAAGCATTCGTTGAGATACGTGAGGAAACCGTTGAGGAAATACCTGATACTGGAAAACTTCTGGAGATAGGTACAGGAGATATACGTCCGAACCCTTCACAGCCCCGCAGACATTTTTCACCGGAAGAACTGACATCACTTGCAAAAAGCATAACAGCAAACGGTATAATCCAGCCCCTGACTGTCAGGCAGACCGAAAATGGTTTTGAACTGATATCGGGTGAACGCAGATTAAGGGCTGCAAAACTAGCAGGATTGAAAACAGTGCCATGCATACTGATAGAAGCAGACAAAAAAAGATCGGCTGTACTTGCCTTGCTGGAAAATATTCAGCGAAGTGATCTTAACTGTTTTGAGGAAGCAGCAGCCATAAACAAACTTATCGAAAGCGGTGAGATAACACGGGAGAAGATTTCCATAAAACTCGGTATGGCACGTTCCACCATAGCAAACAAACTTCGTCTGCTGAAACTGACCGATGAGGAACAACAGCTTATGATCGAAAAAGGACTGACCGAACGCCATGCACGCGCTTTGCTTAGGGTGGCTGATGAAGACCAACGAAAGGAAATACTTGCAAAAACAATAAACGGCAGCTGGACAGTTGATACCCTTGAAAAATACATTGACCGTCTTGAACGTCAGGAGTTGAAAAAGACAAGCTATGAAAAACGCGCCGTAATGTTAAAAGATGTGAGGCTGTTTTTCAACTCGGTGAACAAGGCACTTGAAGTGATGAAACTGGCAGGAGTCGAGGCAACAGCAAAACGTATCGACAGGGAAGATCACATAGAATACACTATAGTGATAAAAAATACTGCAGATGAAAAATCCGTCTGACTTTTCAACTTTGGTATGCCGAAGATGTTTAAAAGTCGGCTGCTAATATCTGATACTCGCATGTGGGGAAGTCGGTCGAGATAAAAAACAAGCGGAGGTATTTTTCCTCCGCTTGGATAGTTAGTTTTCAACTTTGATATTCCGATGATGTTGAAAAATCGGCTGCTAATATCTGATGATTGCATGGTGGGGAAGTCGGTCGGGATAAAAAACAAGCGGAGGTATTTTTCGTCCGCTTGGATAGTTAGTTTTCAACTTTGGTATGCTGACGGTGTTGAAAAATCGGCTGCTAATATCTGATGCTCGCATGGTGGGGAAGTCGGTCGGGATAAAAAACAAGCGGAGGTATTTTCCTCCGCTTGGATAGTTAGTTTTCAACTTTGGTATTCCGATGATGTTGAAAAATTTACACCACAGAATTATTCTTTCTCCATTCGCTGGGTGAAAGTGTAGTCGCCTGTTTGAACTGCCTTGAAAAATGAACTGCATTTTTATAGCCGCAGGTGAATGCTATATCCTCAACAGTTCTGTCGGTATACGCAAGAAAATGCTTTGCTGATTCAATGCGGCTGTTGATAACATCTGCGTTGCAGGTAATACCAAAGGCTTTTTTATATAACAGATGAAGATACGGTTCACTGACACTTATCAGTTGAGCCATTTTTTCAACGCTCCAATCTTCGCTGGGCTGGGCATATATCCTGCGGCGAAGATCCAGGAGTTCGCGGTAATGAACGATACCCGATTCTTCCTGTTTGCCGTTTTCGGAAAATACTTCTGTAAGCAGTGCCTTTATAAGGAACCCTGCGGTCTGAAGATTATTTCGTCTGTAGTAGCAATCGGCTATCAGCCTGAAATAGCTGGCAACATCAATGGATTCACCTATATATATGGGCATATCGAACTTGATATCAACACCCGAAGATATATCCTCACTGCATTCAAACTGTATCCAGTCATTGATATACTCATCATCACAGGCTTTATAGTATTGTGGTGAATTCTTATCATATATTATAAAGGTATTCGGTTCAACATTTATAGTGACACCATTTATCACAAACACAGCCTTGGTCTTGACAAACAGCATCAGGTGACCCTCATAGCCGCGGGGCTGATCCAGTACGAAATTTCCATCATGTCTGCAGCTGCAGCCCATACGGTTGATATAAAACATTTACTTCCTCCTTGAAATGAAAATCGGAGCATTTTCATGCTCCGATAATTGTTCTGCGATCATCAGAAAATATCATCAGTAACAGTGATAACAGCTGCGTTCTTCTTTGCGCTGTCATCCTTTTTCTTGAATATCTGCTCTGGGAACAGTACAAAAATGTCCACAAGTATCACGGCTATTATCAGGATAATAAGTATCAGGGGAGCGAAGCTCTTTTTACCCGGTTTTACTCCGTTCTGGGGAACGTTGTTTATGGGCGCATTATTTATCGGCACATTATTCTGTGGGAACTGATTCTGGGGCTGCATCGGCTGCTGGTACTGGTTTGTCTGCTGGAACTGGTTCTGGGGCTGTACCGGCTGCTGATACTGATTTGTCTGCTGGAACTGATTCTGAGGCTGCACAGGCTGCTGATACTGAGTCTGAGGTATCGGCGCAGGTGCTGGAGTCGGTATTGGTGCAGGAGCAGGTGCAGGCTTAGCAGTCTGTACGGGCTTGGGTGCAGGTTCCTGACCGGGCATGAATATGCTGTCCATAGTAGGCATATCAGCCTTATTGGGCTCCTCATTCTGGAGCATATCATCGGTTATAACAGGTATCTCAACAGCATCCATGGTAGGATTTTTAAGAGCCTCCTGCTGTTTTGCAAGTTCCTCGGCAGCGGTGGTATCCTGTGATGCGTTTACAGGTGTTCCGCAAATATTGCATACCTTTGTATTTTCAAGCAAAGTATTTCCGCATACGGGGCAGACCTTCTGCTTTATTGAAACGGGCAGCTTGCATCCGCAGGTGTTGCAGAAAGCCTGACCTTCCTCATAGGGAAAATTACATTTGGGACAATTCGGCATAATTGTTCTCCTTTCGTCACTACCTATTTATATATAACGTTTGTAACAATTCAGACATTTATATACAATAATATAATACCTCATTTTTATATTTTTGTCAAGCACTATTTTACCTTTTCTATAATAGTTTTATTTGGCAATTGTTAGATGAAATAAAGTTTCAATTATTCTTGACATTTTTTACTATTCATGTTATAATTTTATCAATATTTCTATGATAAAGGACTTGAAAAATATGTTGATATGCAGTAAACACTGTAATCACAGTGTTTAACTGCACTTTTTATCATAAAAAAATAAACAATAATAAATCATAAGGATAAAATTTCCTGTGCGATTTATTATTTTATATGGAGGTAATTATGGACAATTACAATAATTCAAACGGAGAAGAAAATCCTGGGTGTTTAACATCAATTATTATAATATGGGATATAATAGTTGCATTTGTTGTCGGATTTTCATTTACATCTGGTCTTCACACCGTTTTTAGAATACTCATATCCATCGGGTTATTGCTTGGTTTCTTTGTTTTGAGCAATGTTACAAAGTTCAAAATAGGACTTCTTGCAATAATAACTATCAGTATATTTTTCACATTAAGTATGGATAATTTTTTTATAACATCTAATACTGACGCTATTTGGACATGGACATTGAGAATATGCTTTTTTCTCATAAGTTTTTTTGTACATAAGAATCTTACTATATGGAAAGATATTCCTATATTTGGAAGTTTAAAAGACATTGAAGAAACAGACCCAGAATTTGATAACGAAAAATATCTTATAATGCCGTACAATTCTCTGATAAACAGCAATATGGAAACAAATAATTTCAATTCTCAGGATAATGCTGTAAAAAATTTGCACGCTGCTCTTTTTCTTGATTATGATGATAACGATTCTCCGTATATAAAAATCGCAATTGGAGACATCAATGAGATAAAGAGACAAATATCTAAGTGTGCTAGATACTACATGGATTCACAAGGCTATGTAGCAGGTTCAGAGGGACGAATACTTGTGCGTTCCGAAGCAGATTCAAAGCATAATATTTTTGAAATGTGGGGAACTGAAATGGAATTGGCAGTTATTTCCAAGCTTTTAGAGACCTCTGATGTTGGTGAACAAATACGTAGAGTTTTATATAAATAAAGGAAAATAATGTAGATATTACATTGATTGGAGTTATATCAATAAATTTCCCGTAAGATGGACAGTCTTACGGGAAATTTTAATATCGTATTTTATTCCATTACTCAAGTGGTGAAGAAATATCAATCCTCAGCTACTGTATCTTCTTCGAGGACTTCTGCTTTTTCTTCTTCCTGGGCTTTGAGGATATCTTCCTCGCTTGCCTTTTCGACCTCAGCTATCTCGGCTTCGTCGTCGTGTTCTGTTCTGGTGAATGTTACGACCTTATTTTCGTCTGCAACCTTCATCAGTCTTACGCCGCGGGAATATCTGCCCATGACGCTGATATCGCAGGCACGGAGTCTGATAACTATACCGTCGGAGGATATCATGATGATATCGTCCTCTTCATCAACTACCTTTATGCCGCATACTTCGCCGTTCTTATAGTTCAGTACACCGTGACCGCCTCTGTGACGGATAGGATAGTTTTCAAGTGCCACACGTCTGCCAAGACCTGTCTCGCTGACTGTCAGCACTGTTGCACCCTCACGGATACGTGCCATTGATACAACGTAGTCACCCTCACGGAGTTTTATCGCTCTTACGCCGTGGGCTGTTCTGGACATTACCCTGACATCGTTCTCGCTGATACGTATAGCCATACCGTTATGGGTAGCTATCAGCAGTTCGTTCTGACCGCCTGTAAGTCTTACGCCTGCAATCTCGTCGCCCTCGTCAAGACCGATAGCGATAAGACCGTTCTTGCGGACGTTCTTATAAGCGGAGAGAGGAGTCCTCTTGATCTTGCCCCTCTTGGTGACCATTACGATATACTTATCATCGTCAAAATCCTCGACCTTTATCATAGCTGCGATGAGGTTATCATCGGAAAGTTCGAGAAGGTTCTTGATATTCACGCCGCGTGAAGCCTTTGAGCCCTCGGGGAGTTCATAGCACTTCATCTTATAGGCGATACCCTTTGTGGTGATAAAGAGTATATTATCGTGGGATGAGCAAACGCTCATTTCGGTGATGCAGTCATCCTCACGCTGCTTCATGCCTGTAACGCCCTTGCCGCCGCGGTTCTGCGCCTTATACACGCTTATGGGCATACGCTTGATATATCCAACATTGGTATAAGTAACGACGCTTTCCTCAACGGGGATAAGATCTTCGATATCAACTTCGCCGCTGACGTTCTCGATCTGGGTACGTCTTTCATCACCGAATTTTTCCTGAATAGCTTCAACTTCCTCGATGATGATATCGAACACTCTCTGCTCATTTGCGAGGATATCTTCCAGATCTGCAACTGTAGCGGTTATCTCAGCCAGTTCATCGATGATCTTCTGACGCTCCATACCTGTGAGACGACCGAGGGTCATCTGAGCGATATGGTCTGCCTGAACATCTGTAAGACCGAAACGGGTACAGAGTTTCTGCTTAGCTTCGGGGATACTCTTGGAGTTCTTCATTATCTCGATAACTTCGTCGATATTATCGAGAGCGATAACAAGACCCTGCAGGATGTGCTCGCGTTCCTTGGCTTTTTTCAGGTCGAACTCGGTCCTTCTGCGTATAACGCTTACCTGGAAATCTATATACTCCTGAAGTATCTGCTTTAAGGTAAGTATCTTTGGTATACCGTTCACCAGTGCCAGCAGTATAACACCTACGCTGTCCTGAAGCTGGGTATAGCTGAAGAGTTTGTTCAGCACCACCTGGGGATTTGCGTCCTTTTTCAGTTCGATGACGATACGCATACCGTCACGGCTGGTTTCATCGCGGAGGTCGTGGATACCCTCAACGCGCTTATCCTTAACAAGACCTGCTATGGATTCAACAAGCTTTGCCTTATTGACCATATAGGGTATCTCGGTAACGACGATACAGTTTCTGCCCTTGATCTCCTCAATGGATGTCTTGGAACGGAGGGTTATCTTGCCTCTGCCTGTGCCGTAAGCGGCTCTGATACCGCTTCTGCCCATTATGATACCGCCAGTAGGAAAGTCGGGTCCCTTGATAGCCTGCATAAGTTCATCGAGGGTACAATCGGGGTTCTGTATAACTATCTTCATGCCCTCGATAACTTCATGGAGGTTATGAGGGGGTATATTAGTAGCCATACCAACTGCGATACCAACCGCGCCGTTACAGAGTATATTCGGGAAACGGGAGGGAAGTACACAAGGTTCCTGCAATCTGTCATCGTAGTTTGACTGGAAATCTACCGTATCCTTCTTGATATCGGTGAGCATATTAACAGCCATTTTAGCCATTTTAGCTTCGGTATAACGGTAAGCAGCAGGCGGGTCGCCGTCCACTGAACCGAAGTTTCCGTGACCGTCAACCAGAGGATATCTCAGTGAAAAGCTCTGTGCAAGTCTTACCAGTGCATCGTACACGGAAGCGTCACCGTGAGGGTGATATCTACCCAGCACAGAACCTACGGTATCGGCGCACTTACGGTATGCCTGATCGGGAGTAAGTCCGTTCTCATGCATTGTATATAATATTCTTCTGTGAACAGGCTTCAAGCCGTCTCTTACATCAGGAAGTGCTCTTGATACGATAACAGCCATGGAATACTGAAGGAATGATTCCTTCATTATGCTTTCCACGTCCTGATTTAAAAGATTATATTCGTCCACTATATCAGCTCCTCTTTTATTTTCGGTCGCTCGCAAGCTCGCTGCCATTTGCGGGGGACTTTCATTTTGTTTACGAAATAGATAATGCTGAAGTCACTACGGAATAGATGACTTTGCTATTATCTTTTTTTCTTGATAAACGTTACCAGACAAAATACGCCAAGCGCGATTGCGAAAATGCATAAAGCAATCTGTGAAAATCTTGTCTTTGTAGAATCTATAACAAATTCTGTAAGAACTACATCGCCTTCGATATTGCTGCAGCTATTTTTAAGATATTGAGATGCATCATAATTTACGATGGTATCCAAAGATCCCACAACAGTTACGCTTTCTGTCTGCCCGTTGACAACTCTGTTGAACTCTTTTATCTTATTCTTGTTATTCACCTTAGCGGAAAATATCAGCCCTTTTCCGTCATACTCGTCCATCATGGCATATAACTGACTTTTTGACGGTGTCGGGATTATGCCGTTGATATAGGTCTGAAGTTCGCAATAATTGCCAATGGGATATTCGCAGGTATAGCTTACAAATTCACCCTGCGGAAGTTCCTCGCCGTTTTTCAGCACCTCATTGAGGTCAACGGTTTTTCCAAGGAATATATAGCTTGCATAATGCACTGCCAGAAATACTCCCATCAACACAAACACTATACCGATAAGCAGTAAGGCTATACCGCTGTTTTTTATTCTGTTTCTCATTTAGTTCTCACTTACCTCATAATCCTCACCGAGAACTTCTTTCAGCTTATCTCTCAGAAGTGTCTGATCCTTTTCTTTTATCACGCGCTTTGAGAGTACATAGATAGTCTCTTTTCTGAGGATGATTATGAAAAGTCTTGCATTCTCGATTATGTTCAGTGAGATATCTTCAAACCTGACGATACGTGGCTTTACAGGAACGAAGTCCTCTGCCTGCATCTCTTCCTCGGTGAATACTGTTTCTATCTTGAAGCAGTCATCATAGAGGGTGAAGCGGTATTTATCGTCTTCAAGGGAAGCAAGTGCTTTCATCAGATATTTTTTTATGCGGAATGTATTGAACCATGTGGTGAATATCATCACAAGGCACACAAAGCACAGCACCCAATTGAGGTACACGCCGGGATCCCTTGCTATGGATATCATAAACATGATCGCCACCACTGAAAAAAGTACTGTAACTATCCAGTTGCGCTTATACACATACTTTTTCTGGAAAACAGTGAAAGCTTCTTCCTCTTCTTCGTTTTTGATATTATACTCAAAGCCTGTAAGAGGTTCGCCTGCGGGGACGAATTCCTTTTCCTCAGCGGTATTGGGAATATCCTCTTCTTTTTTATCGAGAACATCCCTCTCATAGAATCTTTCGACCTTTTCCACTGTTTCTTCGGTATTACCGCCGTTTTTGGATATATCTATTTCCATTGGGTACGCTCCTGTCCGATATATTTATACGTCAAGATCCTTGACATACTCAGCGTTCTTCTCGATGAATTCCTTACGGGGACCGACTTTGTCGCCCATAAGTATGGTGAATATCTCGTCCGCTTTGACAGCGTCCTCCATAGTTACCTTTATCATCGTTCTGCGCTCTGGATCCATAGTGGTCTCCCAAAGCTGTTCGGGATCCATCTCACCAAGACCCTTATATCTCTGGACAGCGACTTTCAGTTTGCCGCCGTCGGATAATTCGTCAATATACTTATCTCTTTCTTCATCGGTGAAAGCATATCTTACTTTCTTGTTTCTTTCCACCTTGAAAAGGGGAGGCTGAGCGATGAATACGTGTTCCTCCTCGATAAGGGGACGCATGAAACGGAAGAAGAAAGTCAGCAGAAGTGTACGGATATGAGAACCGTCCACATCGGCATCCGCCATGATTATGACTTTGCCGTATCTCAGCTTGCTGATATCAAAATCATCACCGATAGAGGTACCGAGTGCTGTAACTACGGGCATGAGCTTTTCGTTGCCGTATACCTTGTCAATACGGGCTTTTTCGACGTTGAGCATCTTGCCCCAGAGGGGGAGTATAGCCTGATAGCGTCTATCACGACCCTCTTTTGCGGAACCGCCCGCAGAATCTCCCTCGACGATATATATCTCGGTCATGGACATATCTCTCTCGGAACAGTCAGCCAGCTTACCGGGCAGTGAAGCGGATTCAAGAACGGACTTTCTTCTTGTCAGTTCTCTTGCACGCTTTGCAGCTTCTCTTGCCTTCTGTGCCTGTATTGACTTATCAAATATAGCCTTTGCAACTGCGGGATTTTCCTCCAGATAATTGCGGAGCTTTTCTTTCAGCATCTTATCGACGAAAGGTCTTACCTCGGGGTTACCGAGTCTTCCCTTTGTCTGACCTTCAAACTCACAGTTTGTCAGCTTGACTGAAACTATAGCTGTCAGACCCTCACGGCAATCCTCGCCCATAAGAGCGTCGTCGTTATCCTTTATGAGATTATGCGCCTTTCCGTAATCGTTTAAGATCTTAGTCAGTGCTGACTTGAATGCCATTTCATGTGAACCGCCGTCGGGGGTATGGATATTATTTGCAAACGAGAGTATTATCTCGTTATAGGTATCGTTATACTGCAGTGCTATCTCAGCGAACATATCATCCTCAACGCCGTTGATATATATAACGTCCTCGGAGAGGGGCTCAACACCTCTGGTCTTATGGATATGTTCAACGAACTGACGGATACCGCCCTCATAGTGAAGAACTTCGCTTATAGGCTTTTCGGCATTTCTCAGGTCTGAAAAGACTATCTTTATGCCTGCATTCAGGAAAGCCTGCTCACGCAGTCTTTTCAGCAGTATCTCATAATCGAAGGTAGTAGTTTCCTGGAATATCTCGGGATCGGGCTTGAATTTTACTTCGGTACCTGTTTTATCGGTCTCGCCTATGATCTTCAGGGGCTCGCTGTAATGACCTCTGTCAAAACGCTGGAAATGAACGTTCTTTCCGTCATATACTGTGAGTTCGAGATATTCGGACAGAGCGTTAACGACCGACGCACCAACGCCGTGAAGACCGCCTGCTACCTTATATCCTCCGCCTCCGCCGAACTTACCGCCTGCATGGAGAACAGTATAAACAACGGTAGCCGCAGAAATGCCCTCTTTCGGGTGGATGCCTGTGGGTATGCCTCGTCCGTTATCAACTACCCTGATAACATTCCCGGGAAGGATATCAACTATTATCTCGGTACAATAGCCTGCAAGTGCTTCGTCGATAGCGTTGTCAACTATCTCGTAAACAAGGTGATGCAGACCCTTTGGTCCTGTGGAACCGATATACATACCGGGTCTTACACGGACAGGTTCAAGACCTTCCAGTACCTCGATCTGATTTTCGTCGTAGTTGTTGCTTTTGTCGATCTGCGAGATAGACTCGGTATCTACGATCTCGACTTCCTTGATATTATCGTTATCCAAAATTCAATACCTCCGACTTGATTTATATCTCTTCAGCAGGGTAGCGCAGCTCAGCTGGCTTATATATACCCTTTCCTCCAGAGTTTTATCATCAAAGCACACAACGAAGCTTTTCGGGAGCTCGTATGTGCAGTAGGTGACGTGTTTATTTTTTTCGGCACTGCCGAGATAATCTCTTGTTATAGCTGAAGTCGAGCTGTTTTCAAGATCAAATATCCCGACTATATTTTTGCTGTTGACCATAAAATCATTACCTATATGAAGATACATATCCTAACCCCATTACGGTCTTTATCTGTGCCATCTTTGCTGTTCACTGTAAGAAGTGCCCCTGTACCATTCTCCGTACCGGTTTTCATATCTGGATTCCGCGAGAAATCTTAAAGGCGCTGTTATTATCTTGATAGTTGTCCAGATAACTGAAAACAGCGTACCGAAATGATCATCGAACCAGAGTCTGAAATTTTCCCACCTGGTATTCACATGGAGTTCGCGGGCTTTTACAGTCCGTATCCTTTGGGCTTCTTCCTCTTTTTTCTTTTCGTATATCTTGCAATAAGGGCAGGTCTTGTATTCATTTGCAGCATACAGATGTCCCTTATCGCACTTTACTACCTGTACTTCTCTGATCTCGTCCATATCATTCATCTCTTTCTTTTATCACAGGGTCATTTTTTCTTTATCTGACCCTTTTCTATGTTGAATATCTTTCCATGCTGTTTTTCATCAAATGGGATATTCATATCACAGCAGGTTATAAACACCTGCATATCGTGTATTTTTGATATAACGAACTTCTGCCTTGAGGGGTCGAGTTCGCTGAGGACGTCATCGAGGAGGATAACGGGATGATCGTCTATCTCCTCATGGAGGATATACGCCTGCGAAAGCTTCATGATAAGTGCGACTGAACGGTGCTGACCCTGTGAAGCGTCCTCTCTCACGGGTGAACCGTTTATCCTGCAGATAAGGTCATCGCGGTGGACACCTTTTTGCGTGAAGCCTGCACGGATATCATCGCCGATATTATTTTTCAGCACATTGAGGTACTGTTCGGTGAGTTCGCCTGTGTATACCGAAGCTGCACCAAGCAGTTTTGTATCATATACCGTGGAATAATAATCTATATCAAGTTCCTCGCTGCCGCCCGATATCTCGGAATACAACTTTTTGGCGATAGCACAGAGTTTTCGGGTATAATTGAACCTCAGCAGGGATATATAAGCGCCCATCTGGGCAAGCTGGATATCCCACATTTCGAGTTCTTCTCTTCTGCCTCTGCCATAGGAGATATTTTTCAGCAGGGTATTTCTCTGGTCGATAAGCTTTTCATACTTCTCTGTCACAGCGCTGTAGGAATTCTTTATCTGCGATACAGAAAGATCGGCAAATCGTCTTCTGTTATCGGGTGAACCTTTGGAAAGTTCAAGATCTTCGGGGGTAAAGATGACGCAGTTGAGTCCGCCGAAGAGTTTTGACGGGGCTTTCAGCTTAACGCCGTTCAGGAAAACGCTTTTTTCCTTGATATTCGGTTTTGCCATAGCGTATCTTATATCCTGTTCGCGGAAGCTGTTTTTGAACGAAAGGCATATCTCCATGACCTGTTCGTCATCGCCTATCATGCGTCTGTCCTTGGTGCTGCGGAAACTCCTTGCGCCGCTGCACAGCCATATGGCTTCGATGAGATTGGTCTTGCCCTGGGCATTCTTTCCGCAGAAGATATTTATTTTCTCATGGGGCTTTATCTCGATATTTTTGAGATTCTTGAAGCCGTTCACCGATAGATCCGTAATGAACATTACTTTATCACGAGTTCAGTCTTTATCTCGTCTATCTGTACTTTATCGCCCGGGCGGATCTTTTTGCCGCGCATGGTGCATACTTCACCGTTGACCTTTATGCGTTCTTCAAGGATTATCTCCTTGCCGATTCCGCCTGTTTCCACTATACCTGCGAATTTCAGCAGGGAATCAAGCTTTATGAATTCGGAAGTTATATTTACTTCTTTCTGTTTATATTCCATATTTTTCCTTTCAGTATTATCTTACTCTCTCGGCAGACGTACAGGAAGAACGAGGTAAGTATACTTTTCGCCCTCGCAGGGAACTATCTTCATAGCCAGCAGACTGCCGCCCATCCTGAGTTTTACTTTTTCGTCCTCAATTACTTTAAGGGGATCGAGAAGGTACTTGCACTTGAAGCCTATCTCGATAACGGGACCTGCTATATCAGCGCTGATCTCATCTGAGATCTTGCCGAGTGCGGTAGTACAGTTTATCTTAACGTGGTCGTTCTCAAAGAAACATCTTACAGGAGAAGGAGATCTGTCATTGATGAGCAGCATAGCTCTTTCAAGGGTTGAGATGAGTTCTTTTCTGTCTACGACTACATCGGTATTGGATGAATTCGGTATAGCAGACTTATAGGGGTGGAAGTCACCTTCGAGAAGTCTTGAATATACCATATATCCGCCGATATCAAAGATTATATGCTTTCTTGACGGATGTATATACACCGTATCGTCTTCGTTATCACTGAGTAGTCCCTGTATCTCGGAGAGAGATTTTGAGGGTACAACGAATTTTATCTGCTCGGCATACTTAACAGGTTCATAGCGTACTGCCATTCTGTAGCCGTCGATAGCAACGAGGGTAAGGGTATTGTTTTCGATATCGAAAAGTTCGCCTTTAAGTATCGGCTTATCTTCGGTGAGTGCCACAGCGAATTTAGTCTGTGCTATCATATTCTTCAGCACAGGCTGGGATATGGGTATCTGGGTCTCGCTGTCCTTCTCGGGGAGTTCGGGATAATCTTCGGCAGAAGCTGCGAACATATTGAACTTGGTCACGCCTCCGGATATAGTCACCTGGTAGCTGTCGGATATATCTATCAGCACTTCATCAGCCGACATCTTCTTGATCATCTCAGAGAAAAGTCTGGCATTGATTATACAGGATCCTTTATCGTCGCTTCTTACTGATATGACGGTTCTTATACCCATTTCGAGGTTATATCCGGTAAGTTCAAGCAAAGAATCTGCAAGTGAGAACTTTATACCCTCCAGTGAAGGGAGAGTTGATCTTTCGGATACTGCTTTTGATACATTGACTATTGCATCATAAAGCGTCTGCTTGGTACAGATGAATTTCATATTATCGATCCTTTCATTAGGTGATGTTGAACTTTCAACTCATGGTGTAGTGATCTGTTGAGTTTTGTGTGCCAAGATAAACATAAGTTAAGATATATTTGTAGTAGTAGTAGTAGTGTGTGTTGATTTTGTTGGAAAGTCCGGAGAGTGCCTTAAAGACTTTGTTTGGGTGGTGTGTTTTTTTGAGGGCGGCTTGTTGGGAAGCTGTTGGCAAATTTTTATGGTGTTGAATTGTTTAGAAAATGTTGGTTTAAAAGTGAAAAATCGGTTGAAAATTTCTTTTGATAATATCTTTCAACTTTTTGCATTTGAAAACAAAATATCCCGTTTGTGGAAATGTTTGAAAATCTGTCGGATATTGTCAGGATTTCCCTGAAAAGCAAGCCGGTCACAAAAATCAAAATTGTTGAAAAACCTGTTGAAAATGTTGATAACTGTGATATATCTTAATATGTTAATCAGGATACACCAACTGTTGTTATGTATTATTTTTCTTTCAGGTTCTTGATTATATCGTCAACGGTATCCTTCATTTCCTTATTTGTTTTAAGGAGTTTTGATACGTCACGATAGTGTATGGTCATGGTGGAATGGTTCTTATTGAGGGCATCGCCTATCTGTGTATAAGTCATTCCCTTGACTTCCTTCAATATATATATAGTTATCTTTCTTGCGATAGATATTTTTGAATGCCTGTGATTTGACTTTATATCATCGGAAGTAACATCAAAGGCATTTGCCACCTCGGAGATTATCCTGTCAACGGTTATCTCGGAGGGCTGATTGGATATCATTATCTCCTTTATAACTCGCTGTGCCATTGATATGGAAGGTGACTCGTTGGTATACATTGTAAGAGCCTTTATCTTTTTAACTGTACCTTCAAGCTGACGTATATTGGTCTTCAGCTTTTCTGCTATGAGCCTTACTACGTTATCTGAAAGCTTGAGTCCCAGCAGTTCTGCCTTGCGGTTTATTATAGCCATCCTGGTCTCGAAATCAGGTGCCTGAACATCTGCAAGTACACCAAGGCTGAGTCTTGTTGATATCCTGTCCTGCAGCTTTGACATCTTTGAGGGCAGTACATCTGATGTGAACACTATCTGTTTACGGGCATTGTACAGCTCGTTGAATGTATGGAAAAATTCGTCCTGCATTCTTTCCTTGCCTGCGATGATCTGTATATCATCGACCAGAAGAAGGTCTGCATTACGGTATTTCTCATGGAAATTTACGGTATCTTTGAATTCGAGGGCTTTTACCAGCTCATTTATGAAGGCTTCACCCGTGGTATAGATTATCTTCAGATCGGGATGATCCTTGCTTACCTTGTACTCTATAGCTTTCATAAGGTGAGTTTTTCCAAGACCAGAATCACCGTAGATTATCAGGGGGTTGAATACCTTATCGGGATCAACGTTATCTGAGTTCTTTGCATCATACTTCTCGGCAACGGCTTTGCAGAAAGCGTATGCCAGGCTGTTGGAACTGCCTCTGATAAAATTATCGAAGGTATATACATCGGGATCCTCGGTTATTTCGGGATCCTCTATCCTCAGTTCCTTCTTTTCCTCCTCTTCATCATCGCCCGATACCATTATCTCGACTTTGATAGGGAAGCCCATGACTTCTTCAAAAGCCTTATTGAGCAGATCGCCGTAGGCGGTAAGAGTCTGCTGTTTTACAAAATCGCTCTTCGCCAGCAGGTATGCCACATTATTTTCCATCTTATATGGTTTGAGGACCTGTATCCACATACGGTACCCCGGTTCGCTTATGCGCTTGTCACCCGGGACATCGCTCCCTGTCAGACGATAGCAATACTTCAAGACTTCATCAAAAACATCATTGAATGAGTTTATCAACTCTTACGACCTCCTTAAATATCTACCCGAATGTGCATCCTGTTTTACGGCGCACTTACCCCCTTAGCTTTGTGATACAGCAAAGGAGGTACAATAACGGTCGCAGCAAACGACACATATCTTATGACACGCGGCTGCCGTCAGTGTGTGGATAAAGCTTCTGCGGCAGTTAAGTGTGAAAAGATATATGCCGGTCACTATGGACCGAAAATTCCAATTTTTACCAAAATTAAAAAAGGGCATAAATATATAATTTATTATATCACATTCCAAATTAAATTTCAAGACCCCCTATATATATAATAGTATTAGGAATTATTCAGTTTCTATGGGGTTATTTTAGCGTATTACGGGGGAATTCGGAAAGTGAACCAATAAAATTAATAAAAATTTTACTTTAATATATATGATAGTTAAGCTATCACTTAATGTTCATAAAAACATTCACGGGGTATGAATATCAAATGATCTGATTGTCCCTTTCACACATCACATAGAATGCGTTGGTACAGGAATGATTTTTGGCATGGGTACATCATAATGGGATAATGGGGATGAGAGTCGGGTTTAAATGGGTAATTCATGGGAAAAAATAATATTCGGCATCAAATAATAAAAAATATATGATAATAATTAAATAAATTATGAACTGACTTGACAAACTATATCTAAGTAAGGTATAATGTTAAATTACAAGGGCTATGTCTAAAAGACAGGCTATGGATAATTTTTTCCGACTTTTTTCGCGGGTGTGTCCTGATAAGGGTACAGTTGTGAAAGGTTCGGGACTCATAAAGGAGAGTGAAACAGACATGAAGAGAACATATCAGCCTAAGAAGCTCCAGAGGAAAAAGGTCCACGGCTTCAGAAAGAGAATGGCAACTGCTAACGGCAGAAAGGTGTTGGCTCGCAGAAGAGCAAGAGGCAGAGCTAGACTGACTCACTGATAAAGAGCAATGACCGTATACCAACAAACAGTGTAATACTGGCGCTTAGCAGGTAATGCACAGAAGGGTCGCAGTTTATCCTGCTGACCGTGATCCGCAGGGGATCTCTGCGGGTCTTATTCGTGCATCGTGTGCGGCGGTATATCAGTAGATGTTTGTTTGGTATAAGGTCTTTATCTTTTTATGAGTAAATTAATTTTGTTTATAAATTAAAAATTTTATAGTAAATGGTATACTGCCGTTTAATATAACATCCGAAAGAGGTAAGGTATGCTTTTCACACAGGTCATCAAAGATAACAAGGCATTTCAGAGATGCTACCGCAGCGGACGGTATACTGTATGCGGATATGTGTGTGCGTATTTTTATCCTAATGGTACACCGTTCAACAGGCTGGGCATAACCGCAGGAAAGAAGCTTGGGAATGCCGTATGCAGGAACAGGGTAAAAAGGATAGTAAGGGCTGCTTACAGGCTCTGCGAGACCGAAATGCCTATAGGATACGACATAGTATTTGTCGGGAGGAACGATGCTGCTGACAGGACCTCTGCGGAGATCGAGAGCTTTATAAGGGGTAAGCTGATCTGTGAGATAGAAAAAGCTGCGCAGAACGGGGCTTTCGATAAAGCGAAGAAAAAAAGGTAAGGTAATTATCATGTCGCCCTTTGCATGGCTGGCAAGACTGCCGATAAAAGTATACAAAAGATTCATAAGTCCGATGCTGCCTGCGCAGTGCAAGTATTATCCAAGCTGCTCGAGCTATGCGCTGAAGGCTTATGAAAAGCATGGTTTCCTGAAGGGGACGGTGCTGACGGTATGGAGGCTGCTGAGGTGCAATCCGTGGTCACTGGGAGGGATAGATGAAGTCCCTGACAGGATCAGGATAGATTATTTCAGGATAAAGGGCAAGGACAGATAGAAATTTGTTTTGAAATAAGTTGTATATTCATCAGCACGATGTTTGCAATACTTTTATATTGCATATATGCGGCATGGATAAATATGCAAGTTATTTTGCAGCAGATATTTAAAGGAAAGTAATGTGCTTATGCACATATTGCGGGCTTATGGGCTCGCGGTAAATGAATTAGGAAAAGAGGAGTTAAATTGTTCGACCTTATTGCTATCCCTCTGGGATGGATAATGAAGGGCTGTTACTATGTATTCAAGAATTACGGTATAGCCCTGCTGGTATTCACGCTGATAACCAAGTTGATCGTATTCCCGCTGAGTGTAAAGCAGGAAAAGAGCATGGCAAGTGTGGCTATGCTGAAGCCTAAGCTGGATGAGCTGGAAAAGAAGTACGGTAAAAACAAGCAGAAGCTCCAGGAGGAGCAGATGGCGCTTTATTCCGAAACGGGCGTTAACCCGATGGCGAGCTGTCTGCCTATACTGGTAATGATGCTGATACTGTTTGCGATGATACCTGTTATCTATGGTCCGCTGACGTATGTATCAAGTCTGGATAAGGACGAAGTAAAGGCATCCAACCAGATGATAAAGCAGCTGCACATAGTAAGTGCGGAGGTCAAGGCACATGACACTACGCTTGCGGAACTGATCGAAGGCTATGAGGCTGACGGCAAGGATCCTTATGAGGAGCTGGAAGGTCTTTTCAAGGATGAGGATGAGTATCCAAAGTCTGCAAAGAGCTTCAAGAAGGAGAACGGTGTCGATAATGTAATAGACGCTATAAAGCTCCACAATGATATCGACACTTTCATACTGGATGAAAAATATTTTTCACAGAACCTTATCGAGGGCAGACCTGAGCTTATGACATTCGTGTTCGCACAGGACAAGAGCGGCGAATATTCGGATGTACTGAGTATTGCATCAAATGATGTTGAAAAATTCTCGGAAGATTTCAACTATGAATTCATGGGCATATATCTGGGTACCACACCCAGCTGGAAGGACAACAAGTTAAGCTGTCTTGTGCCTATACTCAGCTTTTTGCTGAACCTGCTGACTACTATCATAAATCAGCACTATACCAAGAAGAACAATCCTTCGGCTGCAAAGATGACAGGTTCAAACAATGCGGTCATGTATATAATGCCCCTGTTCTCACTGTGGATCACATTCAAGTATCCTATCGGACTGGGTATATACTGGTGTTTCTCGTCATTGTTCAGTATAATCCAGATGATCATACTCAAAAAGATATATACTCCCGAACACGTTGCAGAGCTTGTTGAAAAGGATATGGCAAAGAAGAAGACAAGCGGCAGACAGAATCTGATGCAGAAGATGGCTGAGGCTCAGCTGGTGGCTGCGGGCAAGGATCCTGCGGAGATAAGGAAGCAGGTCGGCGGCAGCGAATATGAGGAGCCCAAGAAGAAGAGTAAAAACGAGATAAAGCAGGAACAGCGCAAAAAGATCAACGAGGCAAGACAGAAGGCTGCCGAGGAGATGGATGAGGAAGAAAAGGAACTCACCGACGAGCAGAGAGAGAAACTCCGCAAGGCACGCGAGAAGATGGCAAGAAAGTACGGAAACTGAATTTCACAGGATATCCTGATGAGATATATATTAAATGAGAGGAGAGCTTGACTTATGAAGCAGGAATTTTCTGCCCCCACGGTTGAGGAGGCAAAGGCTCTGGCTGCACAGGAATTCGGTGTGAGCGAGGATAAGATCAACTTTACTGTTATTGAAGAGCCTAAAAAGTCCCTTTTTGGTAAAGTAAAGGGCGATGCGAGAGTTGAAGCGGAGTATACCGAAACAAAGACTGACATCACTGTAAAGTACATCGAAAGAGTACTTACCGGTATGGGCGTTGGCAATATCACCATTGAGGTAACTGAGATCGAAAACGGCATATCGCTGGAGATAAACGGCGACGGTTTTGAGGAGATGATAGGTGCCAAGGGCGAGCTGCTGGATTCACTGCAGTATCTGTCATCACTGGTATGCAACAAAGTTGACAGAGAATATTTCAGGATCACTACTGACTCAAACGGTTTCCGTGAGAGAAGAAAGAAGCAGCTTGAAGAACTGGCTGCAAAGATCGCTAACAATGTCAAGAAGAGCGGCAGATCTTCAGCGCTGGAGCCTATGAATCCTTACGAGAGACGCATCATCCATGCGGCTGTATCCGAGATAGAGGGTGTTACCTCTCAGTCTAAGGGCGAGGAGCCTTACAGAAAGGTAATAATCAGCTCCACCAACCCAAGACGCGGCGGCGGAAGAGATTTCAAGCGCGGCGGCAAGGGCGGCAACAGAAGAAACGGCAACGGCGGAAGAAAGGGCGGCAGACGTCCTCAGAGCACTGGCTTTGATTTCACCACAAGTTTCGAGAAGGAGTATAAGAAGCCTAAGCCCGAAGATTCCATGCTGGGTTCGGGACTTTATTCCAAGATAGATATCTGATAATAACAAATATAAAAACAGCGGAAATTTGGAATTCCGCTCTTTTTTTGATTTAGAATTACTATCTTACTTGTTTTACCGCGGTAGTTCGACTTCAACTTTAATACCGCTGTTTTCCAAAAGCTG
>ODAI014713681.1_pt1 | contig 31890 bp, 24 predicted proteins | sample 1539321 | NCBI WGS metagenome assembly ODAI01 (sample SAMN02144231, study PRJEB22623) | gut metagenome | biome: sheep rumen | host: Ovis aries | place: New Zealand
CCCATGCATGGGGCCGAGATCGACCGGCGCGCCGCGGCGGGAGACGCTGCCGCGCAGGCGGCCGAGCGTCGGGCGGGCCTCGCGCTCGGCGCGGGGCTCGGCTCGGTGGGCAACATGTTCGGCCCCGCGGCGTGCATGGCGGCGGCGGGCGTGCCTTGCGGCGGGGGGCCCACCGGCCACCGGGAGCCGGTCGCGGCCGGCCCGGGAATCATCGCCGAGTACGTGCGGCAGGGCGGCGACGCCACCCTGCCCGATGGCACGCCCATGCATGGGGCCGAGATCGACCGGCGCGCCGCGGCGGGAGACGCTGCCGCGCAGGCAGCCGAGCGTCGTGCGGGCCTCGCGCTCGGCGAGGTGCTCGGTTCGATGTGCAACATGTTTGACCCGGCGGCCATCATCCTCTCTGGCTCGGTCGTCAAGTGCGGTCCGCACTGGTCCGAGGCGCTCGGTCAGGGCTTCTTGGGCCAGGCGATGCCGCCCGTGCAGGACACCCCGCTCGTGGACGGCACGCTCGGCGACGACGCGCCGCTCATCGGTGCGGTGGAGAACCTGCTGCTCTCCGCCTACCGGGAGCTTCGCTAGCCATCGCTTGCCGGTCCGGGTCCGCCCGGGCCGGCGTCTACACAGAAAGGGGTGCTCCATGCATCCAGTCATCGAACAGATCAAGGGCGGGCTCATCGTGTCGGTGCAGGCCTATCCCGGCGAGCCGCTCCGCAACCCCGAGACCATGGCGCTCATGGCTCGTGCCTGCGAGCTCGGTGGAGCGGCGGCCATCCGCTGCCAGGGCCTCTCGGACATCTCGGCCATCAAGGGCCGGGTGGACATCCCGGTCATCGGCCTCTGGAAGGAGGGCCACGAGGGCGTCTACATCACCCCGACGCTGCGCCATGCGCTGGCCTGCGTGAACGCGGGCTGCGACGTGGTGGCCATCGACGCCACGGACCGTCCGCGTCCGGACGGCCGCACCTTTGCCGAGACGGTCGAGGCCGTGCGTGCGCAGGCCGAGACGCTCATCATGGCCGACTGCATGACCATCGACGACATCCGCAACGCCGTGGCCTGCGGCTGCGACCTGGTGTCCACCACGCTCTCGCACAACAAGCCTGCCATCGAGACCACCCTCGACGAGGGTCCGGACGTGGCGCTGCTCGCCCAGGCGACCTCCGAGTTCCCCGACGTGCCCATCATCTGCGAGGGTCACGTGCACACGCCGGCGGACGCCAAGGCCGCCATCGACGCAGGCGCGTGGGCGGTGGTCGTGGGTACGGCCATCACGCATCCCACCTCGATCACCAGCTGGTTCAAGGCGGCCATCGAGGAGTAGCGGCCCGCGACCCCCAGCCAAGACGATTCCCTACGATACGAAAGGAGCGGCACCATGAAGATCCGTCACGCCAAGGACTACGACGACATGAGCCGCAAGGCGGCAAACATCATCTCTGCCCAGGTCATCCTCAAGCCGTGCTCGGTGCTTGGCCTGGCCACGGGCACCACGCCCATCGGTGCCTATCACCAGCTCATCGACTGGTACCACAAGGACGACATCGACTTCTCCGAGGTCATCACCTACAACCTGGACGAGTACCGTGGCCTTTCCCACGAAGATCCGCAGAGCTACCACTACTTCATGCGCAAGAACCTCTTTGACCACGTCAACATCGACCTGGCCAACACGCATGTGCCCGACGGGTCGAACCTCGACGCCGACGCGGCCTGCGCCGAATACGACGCCATGGTCAAGGGCGCCGGCTATGTCGACCTGCAGCTTCTGGGCATTGGCAACAACGGCCACATCGGCTTCAACGAACCCGACGACGTCTTTTCCAAGGGCACGCACTGCGTGGATTTGACCGAGAGCACCATCCAGGCCAACAGCCGCCTCTTCGACCGCATTGAGGACGTGCCGCGCCAGGCCTACACCATGGGCGTGCAGACCATCATGCATGCGCGCTCCATCCTGGTCATCGCCAACGGCTCCGCCAAGGCGCAGGCGGTCTACGACATGTGCTACGGCCCCGTAACGCCGCGCGTGCCCGCCTCCATTCTGCAGCTGCATCCCAACTGCACCGTCATTGCCGACGAGGAGGCTCTGGCGCTCTGCCCCGCACGCTAGGGACGCCCGTTGTGCAGACAAACCGATGAGGACAACCCCCTCAGACAGGCACGGATGCCTCGCCTGAGGGGGTTGTGTTGAGTCGTCCGCCTCTCGGTTGAGAAGATCAGAGATACTCGTACAGCTCGGGGCGGCGGTGGCGGAAGAGGGGCATGGCATCGCGTGCCCCCTCAACGGCCGCGAGGTCAATCTCGGCCACCACCAGTGCCTCTTCGGTACCAGTAGGACCTTGTGCCAGTGTTTCCCCGAGAGGTCCCACTGCCATACTTGTTCCTACGAAGGGACTGCCTGCGCGGCACACTCCCGCTACGAAGCACTCGTTCTCTATGGCACGCGCACGCAGGAGCGTCTTCCAATGCTGCAGCTTGTGCGGCCCGTCGTACCAAGCCGAGGGAAACACCAGCAGGTTGCATCCTGCGATGGCCGCCGCGCGCGCTACCTCGGGAAAGCGCAGGTCGTAGCAGATGCCCACACCCAGCGTGCAGAAGGGCGTGACGAGGGGCACGCACAGGGAGTCTCCCGCGCTCATGCGGTCGGACTCGCGTTTCTCGTGGGCGTCGTAGAGGTGACACTTGCGATAGCTGCGCTGCAGAGCGCCGTTGGGGTCAACCACCACGGCGGTGTTGTAGGGAAGAGCCCCCGCGGGATGCTTCTCGTACATCGTGAAGACAATCCAGAGGCCATGTCGAGCTGCGCTTGCCGCTATAGCCTGCGCAAAGGGTCCGTCGAGTGGCTGCGCCTGTGCGCACAGCTCGTCCGTTGAGAGACCAGAGGCGCACATGAGCGTCTCGGGAAACACGAGCAACTGTGCCCCGGTAGCCTCTGCCTGCGCGGCAATGCTCTCAACCTGTGCGGGAACATTGCCATCGGTGGGGTAGCCACATTGCGCGAGAGCAAGCTTGAAGCTCATAAAGGTCTCCTTCTTTGATGCTGCGGGTAAGGGCTACTCAGCCCAGAAGACGCGCCCCTCCTTGCGGGCAACATCTTTGGGCTGCGCGGCGGCATAGCCCAGGACGCAGTGTCCAATGCCCTCGAGGTTACCCTCGATGCCCAGCTCGGCGAGGATGGCCTTGCCCTCGTCGCTTGCAAACTCCTCCTTGGCACGGTGGATCCAGATGCTGCCCACGCCGAGCGACTCGGCGGCAAGCATCATGTTGCCCAGCACGAGCGCGCCGTCATAGACGTAGGTGGCTGCCGCGTCGCGGTCGGCGAGCACCACGAGCACGGTCTTGCCGCCGTAGAAGGGGTCAAAGCCCTCCTTCCAGCCACCGATGGCGCGGTTCATCTCGGAGAGACGGGCAACGAGCTCGGGGTTGGTGATGGCGAGCACGATGGGTGCCTGCCCGTTCTTGCCGCTGGCGGCCCAGATGCCTGCGTCAACGATCTGCTCAACAAGCGCGCGTGGCACCGGCTTGTCAGTGAAATTGCGCACGCTTCGGCGGTTGCGGATGGTCTTGAGAGTCTCGTTCATGGCAGTTCCTCCTCGTGAGCCTTGTGCGCTCGAATGCGCCCTGATGGCAGTATACGTTATGGCACCGGGTGCAGCCCGTCCGTGCCGTCTGGCGGTTTGGCGTACCCGCGTCAGCACCCGGCCGCGCACAGCCCGTCCGTACCGCCTGACGCCATGGCGCACCCGCGGCAGTGCCCAGCTGCTCGCGCGAATCGGCTAGACTGGGAGGGTCGATTCTTGTGCAAGGAGGTTCTCATGAAGGTCCGCGGTGTCAATCTGGGTAACTGGCTCGTGCTCGAGAAGTGGATGGGCGCCTCTCCGCTGGCGCACGCCAAGAGCGAGGACGACCGAGGGCTCATCGACGAGTTCGACGCCGACGAGCTGGCAGCGGCCCTCGACGAGCATCGGCGCACCTACATCACCGAGTTTGACTTCGTGTGGCTGGCGCAGGCGGGCATCGATCTGGTGCGTATTCCGGTGCCCTACCATCTCTTTGGCACGGCACACCATAGCGCCTGCGTCGCGTATCTCGATCAGGCCTTTGAGTGGGCTGCTCGCTGGGGCCTCAAGATCCTGATCGACCTGCACACGGTTCCCTACTCGCAGAACGCCTTTGACAACGGTGGCTACATGGGGCTTTGTGCCTGGGCGCAGGACCAGGGGCGCATTGATGCCACGGTCGCGCTGCTCGAGCGCATTGCCCGTCGCTATGCGGGCAATGATGCCCTGTGGGGCATCGAGGCGCTCAACGAGCCGGCCAACGAGGCCATGCTTTCCATGAACCTCAAGAACTACGGACGCAGCTACCCCGAGCGCGTGGCGCGTTCGCAGGCCATCTCGCGCGAGACGCTGCTGGCGTTCTACGAGCGGGTGTACGAGACGCTGCGTCCCATCGTGGGGCCCGATGTGGCGCTGGTCTTCCACGACCAGTTTGACCTGGCAAGCTGGGACAATCTGTTGCCCGAGGACCGCTATCAGAACGTGGTCATCGACACGCACCTGTACCTTAACTTCCAGGACTTTGGATTTGAGCGCTTTGACACGGAAGAGTATCTGTGCAAGGTTGCCGCCTTCAGGGAGCAGGTGCGTCAGGCGGCTGCGCATCATAACGTACTGGTGGGCGAGTGGTGCCTGGGCAATCACAACCCTCACAAGGCCGACATGTCGGCAGACGAGCTCAAGGCGTTCTATCGGGCGCTGGCCGACGCGCAGCTTGAGGCGTGGGACGAGAGCCTGGGCGGCTGCTACTGGAGCCTGAAGGTTGATGACGCCGGTCACCAGGACTGGAGCCTACAAACCTGTGTGGCAAAGGGCTGGATAGACCTGTCGCATGGCCGCGAAGAGGATGCTGCGCCATCCGATGATCCGCTCGCGGGCTTCGCTGCGCTTCTGGGTGGATTTGGCGCCTAGCACCTTAAAGCTGCAGAAGAGCCACCAGAGGGTAAGCCTTCATCAATGGTTGAGCCGCCAGGGGTATTCCTCTGGTGGCTCTTTTGCCACATGGTGTGCGTGTTTTCCTGGGCTTCCGACAGAGACATAAAAGATAAAACGAAATGAGAAGGTAGATATATAACTAAGTAAACTTTAACGTAATGGTACAGTGGTGCATGATAAACCGTCATTTGTTATACAATATCGTGCAAACATTCGTGCTGGGGTACGCTGGGGAGTCATATCGGCAATGTCTGAGGTCCAGGAGAAGCTCCTTGCGCTGCTCATAGCCTTCGATGGTTACTGTGCAGAGCAAGGTTTGGCATATACGCTGCTCGCAGGCTCGCTTTTAGGGGCCGTCAGGCATCAGGGGTTTATACCTTGGGATGATGACGCCGATGTGGGCATGCCGCGTCCGAGCTTCGAGCGACTCATTGCCCATGCGGACGACTTCCAGCGTAAAACGGGTTACACCCTTGAGGGGCACCTCGGTGTTCCCCTCGCCGAGACGCCGCTGCTCAAGGTAGCCGATCCACAGATTATGGTGCAGCCGTCGCGCGAGATTGAGGCGTGCCCTCTCTGGCTGGACATATCGCCTATCGATGCAATGCCCAATACCCTGCGCGAGACAGAGGAGCTCTGTCGGCGGACGCATCGCTATCAGGCGCTCCTCAACTTTCTGGCAAGTACGCCCCAGTCGGGTCGCACACCCCTCAGGCGCGCGGTCAAGCATGCAGCTTGGCCGCTCAGGCGGATGCGTGTGCTCAAGCGACTGGCATCAAAACGGCTGGTACGTACCGCACGCGCCCTCCCTTGGGGATCGACCGACTGGGTGGGGAGCGTCTCATGGGGCCTGAGTGGCGTGCGTGAGCGCGTGGAGGCAGCGCGCTTCAGCCGCTATGAGCGCATGAGCCTCTGTGGCCACACGTTTGCCGTCATGGGCTGCTGGGAGCAGTACCTGGTCCAAACGTACGGGCCCACCTATATGATGCCGCCCTCGCCCGAGGGGCGCGTCACGCACCTTGCCCGCGCATGGGATGTCAAGACGGGGCACAGCCTGTCGCTCTCCTCGGGAGCCAGCTCATGAAGCGCGTGATTACCTACGGAACCTTTGACCTCTTTCATGAGGGGCATGAGAATCTGCTGAGGCGCGCCGCCGCGCGCGGCGACCATCTGACCGTGGGGGTTACGGCGCGTGTGTTTGATGCCGAGCGCGGCAAGCTCAATGTGGTCGAATCGCTTGAGCGGCGCATGGCGCACGTGCGTGCCACGGGCTACGCCGACGAGGTCATCGTTGAGGACCACGTGGGCCAGAAAGTCGAGGACATCCAGAGGCTGGGTATCGACGAGATAGTCTTTGGCTCCGACTGGACGGGACGATTCGACGATTTGCGCAGGTATTGCACCGTGACGTATCTCCCGAGGACCGAAGGCATTTCGTCGCGGCTCGAGCGTCATCGGCTGTTCGCACCCCTGCGGATGGGCGTGCTGGGGTCCGGGCGCATTGCCCGGGTGTTTGTGTCTGAGACGCGCGCTATCGACGGCGTCGAGCTTGCGGGTGTCTGGTCGAGGCAGCGCTTCTCGGCCCAGCGCCTGGCCGAAGCATTTGACCTGCCCTTCTTTACTGATGAGCTCGACCGGCTGCTTGCGCAGGTCGATGCCGTCTATATCGCCACGCCCCATGAGACGCACCACGACCTCGCGTTGCGGGCACTTGCGGCGGGCTGCCACGTGCTGTGCGAGAAGCCCATGGCGCTCGCCGCATCCGATGCACGGGAGCTACTCGACGAGGCCCAGAGGCGTTCGCTCGTCCTTTTCGAAGGCATCAAGACCGCCTACTGCCCCGGGTACCAGCGCCTGCTGCACGCTCTCAAGAGTGGCGTCATAGGCCGCGTCGTGGATGTCGAGAGCTGCTTCACGCGCCTCACGCCACCGGGCGTGCGCGAGCGCGATGACGTGCGCTACGGTGGGGCGTTCCTCGAGTTTGGCAGCTATGGGCTCCTGCCAATCGTGCAGCTGCTTGACATCGACCCTGCGCGGATGCGCTTCGATGCCCTGCGTGACGAGCGGGGAATCGATTACTACACCAAGGCAACGTATGCCGACGAGCACTGCCTCGCGCGTGCCCTCTGTGGCTTGGGCGGCAAGAGCGACGGCCATCTGGTGGTTGCTGGTACCGACGGCTACGTGCTCGTTCCCGCCCCCTGGTGGAAGACCGAGTGCTTCGAGATTCACCGCGAGGATCCGCAAGATGTGACACACGTCACCTCGCGCTGGGAAGGTGCGGGACTCCGCTACGAGATTGCGGCGTTTGTCCAAATGATTCGCTCGCACGACCAGGCGTGGCTTGCCCTGAGCAATCACGACCTGGTGTGGCTTGCCGCGCTCTTTGAACGCTTTCTGGCGGCGCAAGGTCGTGAGCGCTGATGCGGCCGCTTGAGCAGATGACGCTGACGTGCGGGTATGGCACCGATTGCGCAACAGGAAAGCTGGTGCGCGAGGAGCGGATGGCCGTTACGTGGGTGCCTGCGCCGGTTGCGGCGGGCGACGTCTTGGTGCCGCGCGCAGGCTTTGAGATGCGGGTGCTTCTTTACGCTGCCTCCGTCGATCCTCTGCTTACGCATACCTACTGCTATGAGGCGGAGTCAAACTGGACGCGCTACTGCCGGGACGGGTCGCGCCTGGCGTGGTCGGGCGAGCCGTTCGTCTGCAGCCAGGTGGGCTTCGTGCGCCTTGTCGTGCGCCGCCATGATGCGGACTTTCTGCCTGCGGAGCTCGCGCTGTCGTCGTGTGTGGACGTGCGCCGGGCGCCATGCGAGGTAGAGCCTGTGCCCGCATGGCTTTCTGCAGAGGCCCAACGAGTGGCGGCGCGGGTGGAGGAGCTGCGGCGTCCCAATGACCTCGTGCTGCTCCTGCTGTCCGATGTGCACTGGGCGGCTGGCTGCTCGTGGCACCAGACCGTGCAGTCGCTTCAGGCAGTGGCGGACCTTGTGAAGCCCCATGCGCTCGTGCAGCTGGGCGACCTCACCGACGGATTGGCGCCTGAGGCGGTCACCCGTGCGTTGGCGGCCGACCTTCTGGCCGATCTGCACAGCGTGGGCGTGCCGGTATACAGCTGCGTGGGCAACCACGACCACAACTACTTCAAGGGCAACGCCGAGAGCCTGAGCAGGGAGTCGTGTGCCGAGCTCTACCTGGAGCGCCCGGAGCCGTGGTACTACGTCGACTGGGAGCACCATCGTCTGAGGGCGTTCTTCCTCGACTCCTTTGACCCCCAACGGCCGGAGCGCTACGGGTTTGCCGACGAGGAGGTCATGTGGTTCAGGCAGGCGCTGCGCGAGATGCCGCAGGACTGGGACGTGGTGGTCTTTGCGCATGTGCCGCTGCTGGCTTCGATGCATGTGTGGAGTGAACGCATCTTCAATGGCCCGCAGGTGGCGCGGATGCTGCGGCGCTTCGAGCGCAAGCGGCAGAGCCCCTGCGTGCGCGCTTACGTGCATGGGCACAACCATGCCGACCAAGTGTCTCTCGAGCTAGGCTTTCCCCTCGTTTCGGTGGGGTGTGCAAAGGTTGAGGACTTCCCCGAGCACAAGCCACTCGGTTCGGTTACGCCGCTGCGCGCGTGGGGCGAGACGAGCCAAGAGCTCTGGGACGTGCTGCTGGTACGGGCACAAGATCCGTGCGTGCGCTTCGTGCGCTTTGGTGCAGGGGACGAGAGGAGCGTTGTTCATGCTTGAGCTTGACGACAGCACGCTCCGCCAGGTGCAGCTCACGGAGCTCGACATCCTCCGCGAGATCGACCGCGTGTGCACGGCCTGTGACATCCCCTACGTAGTGATAGCAGGGACTCTGTTGGGGGCCTGCCGGCACGGGGGCTTTATTCCCTGGGATGATGACGCCGACGTGGCACTGTTGCGCCCAGCCTACGAGCGCTTCCGCGCGGCCTGCCGTACGCACCTCGACCACGAGCGTTTCGAGTTTCAGGACATCAGCGAGACACCCGGATATCGCTGGGGCTATGGCAAGCTGCGCTGCAAGGATTCGCTGTTCCTGCGCGAGCACCAAGAGCACATGCCCTACCATCAGGGAATCTTCGTCGATGTCTTTCCGCTTGACGCCGTGCCGCAGGGCTGGGTGGGCCGTGCCGTGTGGAACGTGCGCTGCTTTGTCGTGCGCAAGGTGCTGTGGGCTCGGGTGGGCAAGCTTGCCGACCGCCATGCGCTGGCGCGAGGGGTCTACGCGCTGCTCGACCGCATACCCGAGCACGTGGCAAAGCGCTGGTATGCGGCGCTCGTGCGCCAAGCGGGGCGCCTGACAAGCGACTGGGTGCGCATCCTGATGTTTCCCACGCCCAACCGTGAGTACGGCTACCTGCGACGTTGGTATGCCACCGCGAGACCCGTCACCTTCGAGGGCCAGACGCTTGCGGGCGTGAGCGACCCCGAGGAGTACCTGACCTTCAAGTTTGGCGCGTGGCGCGAGCTTCCGCCGCAAAGCGAGCGCAAGACGCACCCGGTGAGTGCCCTGCGCCTGCCGGCAAGGGAGGAGTCCGCATGACGATGGATGCCCACGACCTGCTTATGCGCGTGTGTGCGCAGGGAGCCGTCATTTGGGGCACGGGATTTGTGGCTCCCCTGCTCCACGAGGCATTGGAGCGTGAGGGGCTCTGGTGTCAGGTGCGGGCCTGCGTGGTGTCGACGCCCGAGCCCGATGCCTCCTTCTTTGGGGTGCCGGTTCTGAGTCCGTACGATCTTGCTGCGCTTGACGGAACTCCCGTGGAGCTTGTGGCGGTGCACGAGGCGGTGCTCGAAGAGTTGCGCCCGACGCTCGATGTCTTTTGCGCCGACCAGTGGGTGTGGGCCTACCCGCTTCTGCCCGCGCTGCTCTTTGGTCCGGTGCTCGAGGAGCGCCGTGTTCCCGTGCGGCGCCTGATTGAGGCCCAGGGCCAGGAGTACTTCTGGCTTGCGGTGCGCCTGGCGGCCGTGCACGATGCGACGCAGGGGCGAAGCGCATACCTCAAGGCGCAGGCGCTCCACTGCACACCGCAGACTGCCGCGCGACGCTACGACCAGCTGGTTGCGCTTGCGCGTTCGGTTGAGGAGCACGGCTTTGACGAGGCTCATCCGCTCCTGGTGGATGAGAGCCTGCGCGTGATTGATGGGCTTCACCGCCTGGTACTGGCGCACGAGCAGGGCTTCTATGACGTACCGTGCCGCGTGGTGGCGCGCTCGGAGGTCTACGACCGCGTGCTAGACGAGTGCAATCGTCTCCCGCTCACCCTGCTCGAGCAGGCGGGGCTCACCTCGGGCGAGTTGGCCGCGGTACGCCGCGCGCAGGAGCGCCTGTTTGCCTCTGAGCCGCTCGTGAGTATCGTGATGCCGGCGTACAACGTGGAAGGCTACCTCGACCAGTGCATGGAGACGGTCGTTGGTCAGACCATGCCCGATTTCGAGGCAATACTGGTCGACGACGGCTCGACCGATGGGACCTATGCTGCTGCACAGGCATGGGCGGCGCGTGACGAGCGGGTGCGCGTGCTGCACCAGCCCAACGGGGGCGTCTCGTTGGCGCGCAATGCGGGCATGGACGCGGCGCGGGGTGCATGGCTGGCCTTTGTCGACCCCGATGACTGGCTGGAGCCCGACTACCTTGAGGCGCTGCTGGCTGAGGCCGCGCGCACCGGCGCCGACCGTGTTGAATGCGACCTCTGGCGCTTCGATGGTCGGACGGGTCGTGAGACGAGGCGTTCGTGCGGTGGGCGCATGGGGGTGCCCTACACGCGCGAGGAGCAGATGCGCTTTGGGCCCACGGCGAGCTACAAGGCCCTGACGCGCCGCGCGGTGTGGGAGCGCAACGCAGTGCGCTTCCCCGACTGCCCCTATGAGTCGCCGGCGGTCTATGCGCTGGTAGTAGCGCTGGCGCGCAAGCTTGCCTATGTGCCGCGGCCGCTCTATCACTACCGGCGCTTCAGGCCCAACTCGCTGGTTGAGACCGCCTATGCCGCAAACGGGGGCTCGCAGGCAAAGCCTTTGGGCGTCGAGGCAATGGAAGCGCTGGTGGCGGGCTTTGAGCGTTGTGGCCTGCGCGAACGCTACGACGACGTGCTGCAGGGTATCGTGACGTACCGGCTGTCTGACATGCTGGCCATGTATCACCACCGCATGGAGCCCGCTGCATTCGACGAGCTGGTGGGCAGTTATCGCGTGCTGGTGGCTCGGTTGTTTGGCGCGCAGGCTGCGGCGCCCTATCTGATGCTGGGTGGGTACAACCTCAACCGGATGCTCCTCGATCTTGACCTCCTGCAGGATCCGCGCCTGCGTCTCAACTTCAGTAGTGTGATTGCGCTTACCGACGAGCCGCTTGTGCGGGCGGTGAGCCATCCCAACCGCTATCGCGAGCTGATGCTGCAGCGAGAGCTGGGTCGTGAGCTCTGGACGCTGCTCGCGCGCGAGCAGCCCACCTACCTCTTCTGGGACCTGATGGAAGAGCGCCACGATGTGGGTGTGCTCGACGGGCGCCTGGTGACGCTGTCGGACGCCTTTGCGGGGTCGTCTCTGGCTGCGCTGCCCGAAGAGCGCATCGCGCGGAACAGCGCGCGCTGCCAGGAGCTGTGGGAGCAGGCGGCCGATGCGTTTGTGGAGCGGGTGGCTGCCATCTCTCCGGCAACGCGCATCGTTGTGGTGGCCGACCAGCTGGCGGAACGCGTCGGCAACCTGAGTAAGACGCGCGCGCATGAAGACGTGGCGCACATCAGGCGTACCAACGCCGTGCTCGATGGTTACTATGCCTACCTTGCGGCGCATCATCCGCAGCTTGCGCTGGTCGACGTGCGCGCGCTGCCGGCGTACTTCACCGACGAGCACCACGAGTACGGGGTCGTTCCCGAGCACCTGAATGCGTTCGTCAATCAGCAGATGGCTCGGCTTGTAGGGGAGGTGCTGGCACATGAGTGAGGCAACTGTGAGCGGCCCGCAAGGAAAAGAGGGAGAACGTCCGATGGCCACTGTCTCTGTAGTCATTCCTGTTTGGGGCGTCGAGCGCTATCTTGATGCCTGCCTCGAGAGTGTCTGTGCGCAAACGCTGCGCGACATTGAGGTCATCTGCGTCGATGACTGCTCACCAGACGCATGCCCGACCATGCTCGACGCTTGGGCACAGGCCGATGAGCGCATTCGGGTGCTACACCTTCCCGAAAACCATGGTCAGGGCTATGCGCGCAACCGCGGGCTGGAGTGCGCTACGGGCACGTACGTCTACTTCCTCGACTCCGACGACATGATAGAGCCGACTACGCTCGAGGAACTCTCTGCTATAGCCGACGCTGACGACCTCGACGCGCTCTTCTTCGATTCGCGCCCAGTGTTTGACACGCCCGCGCTTGCCCGTCGCAATGCCTCGTACCCCGCCCGGCACAAGGGTACCTATCCCAATGAGGCCACGGATGGCTACGAGCTCTTCTGCTCGTTTGTGCGCCAGAACGACTGGACCTGCTACGTGCAGCGGCAGTTGTGGCGGCGGGCGTTTCTTGCGCAGGAGGGTATCTGCTTTCCCGATGCGTCTGCCCACGAGGACGAGGCGTTTGCCTTCGAGGCCCTGGTGAGCGCAAGGAGGGCGCGCTATGTGCCGCGCGACCTGTTTGTGCGCCGCTACCGTGAGGGGTCGGTCATGACCACACCCCCTACAGCGCGCGGTCTTTATAGCTACTTCGTGGGCTATGTCGAGATGGTTCGCTTTGCACGCGCCCATGGCCTTGATGCTCCCGAGGTATCGGTCAATCTTCAGCGCATCCACCGCGCGCTCGTGCGGCACCGCGCGACGCTTCTTGCACAGGGCGAAGACCTTGACAGGTGGTTTGTACACGAGCCGTGGCGGACACTCTGGCAGTTCTTTGACGAGGAGCAGCGGGGAACTGTCCATACGCTTGCGCTTTCCGATGCGCTCGTTGAGCGCACGCTGGCTGCCGATCATGTGTATGTCTATGGTGCAGGTGTCTTGGCGCGTGACGTACACGAAAGCCTCGTGCAGGCGGGTGTGGCAATCGATGCGTTTCTCGTTACGTCGATACGGGGTAACCCAGCCACGCTGGCAGGCCATCGGGTGCTTTCACTCGAGGAGGCAAAGCGTCCTGATGGCGACACGCTCGTGGTGATATCGGTTACCGATGGCTACCGAGCTGAAATCGAGTGCCTGCTTGACCAAGCGGGCTGGTCGCACTGGTATTGCAAGGAGTGAGGTACGTGCCCGCTAACACCCCGCTCAACATATGCCTCTGCACAGACAGTACCAACGTCGTGCCTGCGCTCGTGAGCGCCCACACCGCGCTCGCCAAATGTGCGGCACAGGCATGTGAGGTGGTGTTTCTTACGGACAGCAGTGACCCGCTTCTGAGGGTGGGCATGCGGCGTCTTGAGGCCCTCCACCCGCAGGCGCATTGTGTGCACCTCGTGCTTGACCGTGCAAAGCAGGCCTTGCTTGATGAGCTTGCTCAGGGCAATCACCTTCCTGGTATGGCCTACGCTCGCCTGCTGTTGCCCGAAATCCTCTCGTCTTGGGATCGCTGTCTCTACATCGATACCGATGTTGTGGTGCTTGATGACCTTGCGTGGATTCTCGATGCGGTGAATAGCGCCCACCCGTTGGCTGCCGTGGTCGATACTTTCAGCGGCATGAAGGGCAGCTTTACTGATCGTCATCAGAGCGAGCTTGGCTTTGCCTATGAGGGTTCTTATGTCAACTCTGGTGTGCTCGCCTTTGACCTTGCTGCCATGCGGGCCGAGGGGCTGGTGAACAGCTTCTTGGAGGTGGCACGCAGGCGCCTGCCTTTTGGTGACCAAGATGTGCTCAACACGGTGCTTCGGGGTCGCATTTCTATGCTTCCGCTACGCTGCAACGTGCACGTGAGCGAGCTTGAGGCCGGGCTCTTGGTGGAGCGCGCCTGCTATTCCGTCGAAGAGCGTGCGGCGGTTTGCTCCGGGGCTGTGGGCGTTCTGCATTACATAGGTCGAGAGGCCAAGCCGTGGGACTATCTGCAGCTTGCGCGGTCGGCTCCCTGGGTGGCTGCCGCTCGCGAGGCCCTCGATGAGCAGGTGTGGGAACTTGTGGATCAACGTGCGGCCGCGTACCGGCAATCCATCGCTTTCGGTGGCCTCATCAGCCGCTGCCGCCACGCATCGGAGCTGTTCATATACGGCTATACCGACGTTTCTCGCGGACTCGTTGACATGCTCCAACAGCAGGACTGCCCGCCGGTGCGTGCGTTCTTTGACCATGACGAGCACAAGATTGGTGCGACCTACGCGGGCATCTCATGTCTGTCGAGAGAGCATCTGGACGAGGCGCGGGCGGAGGGGGGCCTCCTGGTGGTGGCCGCACAGAATGCCTACGGGCAGATTGCGCACGAGCTTGAGGCACGCGGGTTCCCGCGCAGCCAGATGGCTCGCTACTTCCGAAAGACCGCGCTCTATTACCGGGGCCTGCGGCCAGAGTTCTTCAGGGAAGAGGCCGAGGACATGGTACGGGCGCTTATGCCAGACAGAGAGAGCCAGAGTGCTCCACAGGTTGCGGATCGCCTGCTAGAACGCGATCCCCAATGTCTGCGGGAGGTATTGCGCGCGCCCTTAAGCGCAGCCTTCTATCCCCGCGAGTGGCTACTGCGTACCAAAGAGGGAGGAGAGCCATGGATGTCCATGTGGTGATGGCAAGTGACGAGGGATTCCTTGTTCCGACCGTCGTTGCCCTGCAGAGCATGATGAGCGCTTCCCACAAGGAAAATACCTATCTTGTTCACGTGATCTCTCCCTGGGGGTACTCCTTTGCTGAGGAGCCGCTCGTTCGCTCACTGGTGGGGCGGTGGCCCAATCTGTGTGTCGATCAGCTGAACGTGCCGCGCGAAGTCCAGCGAGTCTTCGAAGAGGCAAGTGCCGCGTCGTGTCTTACCGCGAGCACCTACTATCGGCTTCTGGTTGACCAGCTGCTTCCCGATGTGCACACGTGTGTGTACCTGGACGGTGATGTGCTGGTCTACGACGACGTTGCTGCGCTCTACCAGCAGGACCTGAGGGGTTGCTCGATCGGTGCGGTCCGCGATCCCATCTGTGGTCTTAAGGGATCGTTTGCCCAGATGCACCAGCGCAAGCTCGGCTTTGCCTATGAGGGGCGCTACTTTTGCGCAGGCGTGATGAAGCTTGACCTCGATCGCATCAGAGAGTCGGGCATCTTTGCCGAGTTGGTGCGTCCACACGCCTGCGACCTGCCCTTTTTCGATCAGGATGAGCTGAATCGGGCGTTTCGCGATGACGTGCAGCTATTGCCGCTTCGCTTTGACGTGTTTGCCCGTGAGCTTGCGGAGGGACAGCTGAGGAGTCGTGGCTGTTACGACGAGGAGGAGCTTGCTGCAGTAGAAGCGGGTGATATCTGTGTGCTCCATTACGCGGGACAGGCCAACAAGCCGTGGGACTGCGTGTGGCAACGAGACAGCACGGCATGGTGGGACGTGGCGCGTGACATCCTGCCTCCTGACGTGCTTGCCAGTGTAGAAGAACGCTCGCTGTCAACGTGGCGCAGCCTGGCTCCCGCGGCGCTGCTGCAGGCGTGCGTAGCGTCGGAGTCTGTTGTCATCTACGGGCAGACGCCTGCGGGTCGTGCTTGTGCTGATTTGCTTGACGCATACGGTGTGACACCTCGATGCTTCATGGACCGCAATTCTCGGGTGCAGGGCACGTCATACCGCGGCATCACCTGCTGTGATCCGGATGAAGTGACGCTTGATGATGGCCAGACCGTGGTGGTGTTGGCTGCTCAGAAGGCCTATAAAGAACTGGCGAAGGTGCTTGCCGAACGTGGTTTTCCGGCTGAGCGCACCTATCGATACCTGCACCGGGATGCGCCCTACTACACTTCTCTGCCACAAGGGCTGCGTGCCGAGGAGCTTGCCATGGTGCGTGTTGCCTTGAGGATGCTGCCCGATGCGCGAGGGGCGGCATGGGAGGCCCTTTCTGACGAGCAGCTCTGGGCGCGCCTTGCCGAGGGTTTTGTGCCCCTTCTGCAGGGAGGTGGTGCGCATGCCTAAGGTCTCCGTCATCGTAGCGGTCTATAACACAGAGCTCTATCTCGAAGCGTGCATCGAGAGCGTGCTCGCGCAGACGCTTGATGACCTCGAGCTAATCCTTGTTGATGATGGTTCGACCGATGCAAGCTTGGCGCTTGAGCATGCTGCCGCGCAGCGCGATGGGCGCGTGCGCGTGATCGAACAGACTAACCAGCGTCAAGGAGCAGCGCGAAATCGTGGCATCAGCTGTGCAACGGGGGAGTACCTCTGCTTTCTCGATTCCGACGACCTTCTGTGCCCCCAAGCTCTTGAGCGGGCGGTCTCTGCCTGCGCACAGGACAAGCTCGATATCTTTTTGTTTGAGACGCAGGGCTTTGTCGACAATCCGCACGAGTCACGCCCCGACCTCTTCCCCGAGCTGCCAAAACGCGAGGGGCTCGGCATCGAGGGCCGCATCATGACGGGGCGGGAGTACTGGGGCTGTACGTATTTAGCGGGCGCGATGTTCTTCGTCTGTTGGGCCGCGCTCTACGCACGGTCGTTTATCGAAGACCATCATCTGCGTTTTCCCGAAGGAGTTGCTTATGAGGACAACGAGTGGACATTGCGCACGTTTCTTGCGGCGGAGCGTGTGGAGTATCTGCCCCTAAGGCTGCATCGCTATCGCGACAGGCCGGGGTCTGACATCCATGCGGGGTTTCGTCCCTCGCTTGTGCCCAGTTGCTTTGCCGTGCACCTGCAGCTTGTCTCGATGCTTTCAGAACAGGCGTCCGAGGTGCAGCGGCGTATGGTGGAAGACACTATTCGCCTGAGTCTGCGGCGCTTCGATCAGGTGCAGGAGCTGGCGCCGAGCGACGAACTCGTAGCCCAATTGAACGGGTTCGCGCGCCGTGTGGAATGCGCGCCGTGGCCGCATGGGTCGCGCGAGGATGCGCTTTTGCAGGCGGCGCTTTTCTGCCTGCGGCGTGCGACGGCACCATGGGGTCGCGCCGACCTCGACCTGGGAAGCGACCGCTATGGTGAGGCGCTCTACGCGGAGCTGCTTCAACTGTGTCAGAAGGGTCGTGTGGCATTCTATGGCACCGGCATTCGTTGCCGGCAGATGCTTGAGCTCGTAGACATTGAGCCGTACGACGCGTTCTTCGTCGATAGAAGTGCTCGTCCGGGCATGACCGTTGCGGGTAAGCCGGTGGTAGCGGTCAGCGAACTCGCATCGCTTCGTCCCGATGCGGTAGTCATTACAAGCAAGCGCTACTTCACGCAGATGAGGCGTAGCGTCCAGGAAGCTCTGGGCGCAGATGTGCCTGTCTACATGCTTCCTGTCGATGTGCTGAGGTGACGGGGATGGGCATGGTACGAGAGACAGCTGCGCTACAGAACCAGAAGCGTCCCCCGCGCGTGGTGCTGTGGGGGTTGGGCCGCGTGTTTCAGCGGAGGCTTCCACATGTGGTGCGCTTGCGTGATGCAGGACAGATCGAACTTGTAGCGGCAACGGCCTCGGTGCCGCCAGCTGTCCCTCTGCCTGCAGGAATAGCCTTCACTGCGCCTGATGCCTTGCCCTACGACGACATTGACTTCGTGCTCATAACCAACACCAACAACGAGCAGGAGATTATCGCCTATGCCACGGGCGAGCTGGGTCTTGCTCGCACAAAGCTGTTGCCGCACCGCGCACTCGACCTGCCAGGGTTTGATGCGACGCGCTATAGCGAGCTGTGTCAGCGTGGGTTGCGTATCGCGTCAAACGGCGCGTTTGGCGATGTGGTTGCGCGGATGCTCGGCCTGAAAAACCAGACTCCCTTTGTGGGCACACAGCTCAAGGAAGCTGACTATCTGCGATTGGTGGCGCGGCTGCCACACTACCTGTCGCTGGAGTGCCCTGTCTATCGCGGCGTGCGGGTGGGCTGGGATGCCCGGCCCTACCATTCCTTCCTTTTCGATGACGTTGAGGTGCGCATGTGTGCCGACGTGTCGCGCGAGGAGGCTCTGTTGCGGTGGCGTCAGGCGTGTGCTGCCTGTGACCCGCAGCGAACCCTCTTTGAGTTTCATACGACAGATCGTGGGGCGGAAGAGGTCTTTGAGCATTTTGAGCACCTTCCTCACCGCGTCTGTCTGGTGCCCTACAGGAGTGACCTTGCGCATACGCGAACCGTGGCACTGCAACCGGGTCAAACCTCATTTGCTCAGGCGGTCACGACCTTTCCGTGGGCATTCGAGGACGGGAGTTTCCCGATTGACTTGCTGGGGTTTCTGCTCGGTGCCTCCGATGAGAGCGAGGAGGTCCCGAGTGGTTGAGACGGCGGTGCCCCGCGCCTGGAGCGCTCCTTCTTCGGGGGTGCCGGCGCAATTGAACGAGAGCGCTTCTTCCCACAAGGAGAGGACGAAGCTTTGAGCTTAACGTGTGATGGAGTAACGAGTATGGATCATGACAATGGACGGCGCGTTCTGGTGACGGGCGGAGCGGGTTTTATTGGCGTGGCGCTCTGCCAGCGTCTGCTTGCCGAGGGTTATGAGGTTGTCTGTCTCGACAATCTCTTCTCGGGCCGCAGGGAGAACGTGCAGCTGCTCCTCGGAGACGAGCACTTCTCGTTCATGCAGGCTGATGTGTGCGACGCGGGAGTCTTCGAAGACCTTCCTGCGTTCACGCGCATCTACAACCTTGCCTGTCCGGCCAGTCCGCCGTTCTATCAGTCAGACCCCATCCATACAATGCGCACGTGCGTCGAGGGGGCGCTAAATGTCCTCGAGTTGGCGCGTCGGACGGGTGCTCGTGTGCTGCAGACCTCAACGAGCGAGGTCTATGGCAATCCGCTCTGCCATCCCCAGCGCGAGGACTACCGGGGCAACGTCAATCCGTGCGGGCCACGTGCCTGTTACGACGAGGGCAAGCGGGCGGCCGAAGCGCTCTTCTTCGATTACGCGCGCACCTACGGTACGCAGGTGCGGGTTGTGCGCATCTTCAACACCTTTGGTCCGCACATGCGCGTGGATGACGGCAGGGTGATAACCAACTACCTCGCGCAGGCCTTGCTGGGCGAAGATCTCACTGTCTATGGTGATGGGTCGCAAACGCGCAGCTTCTGCTATGTGGACGACCTGGTGGATGGCTTGTTGCTCATGATGGAGCAGGACGAGGTCACAGGACCAGTCAACCTGGGCAACCCCGATGAGCACACGATGCTCGAGCTCGCGCAGCAGATTATTCAGCTGACGGACAGTTCGTCTCAGATTGTGTTCGAACCGCTGCCGGTTGACGACCCCGTGCGCCGTCGCCCCGACATCGCGCTTGCGCGCGAGCGGCTGGGATGGATGCCTACCACAGGGCTCGTTGAGGGCCTTATAAAGACCGCCGTCTATCTCAAGGAGCAGATTGGTGTCTAACGCGGCAGACCTAACCAATAATCCCTATGGCGTCGACCCGCTGCTTTCCGAACGGGCCTTCCGTTTGGCGCGCTTTGGGGCGATGGCGGGGCAGCTTGCGGGTCAGAAGGTGGCGCTCTATGGAGTGGGCGCCAATGCGGAGGATGTCGTTGAGGCCTTCTGCGACCAGCTCGATATTGTTTGCCTGATTGATGGGGCGGCGGCGTCAATGTCCCTTTGGGGATATCGGGTTTTGGGTCTTGATGAGGCTCTTGCCGTGGGTATCGACGTAATCGTTGTGGCGGCCAAGGTACCCTCGGCGCTGGCGGTGGCCCGTCGCATCGCGGAGTCGTGCCGTGTCCATAAGGCAAGACTCATTGATCTCTACGGAAACGACCTGCTACAGCTGCTTACGCAACCGTGCAGTCTGGCATCCTGCTCGTTGGAAGCGGCGGTGGCTGCGCACGAGGTGGTTTGCGCCGACGTCAGTCGGCTGTTTGCGAAGACCCTCGACGCATGGGCTTTGAACGAGCTTGATGGGGGTGCGTATCGAGCGTTTGTGGAGCGTCTCGTGCGCGAGGCAACACGCCAGCACAAAAAGGTGGTGCTCATGGGGGAGGGCCAGCTCTCGCGCGAGGAGGCCGAGCGTGCCCTGGGGCCCGTGAACGATGTCCTGAGCACCGATGCATGGGGTGTTACGAAGGAGAACGGCATCTATCGCGTGCTCGCGGCGCACCACCCGCAAAGTCGCATCATGCATGTGGGGTCCGACCCTGTGCGTGACGGTCTTATGGCGCGCGTCTTTGGTATCGATGGCTATGCGATGGGTTGCGACAGCGCAGGCTCCGCCCCGCTTGAGATGCCAGGGCAGGCCGCGGCTCCGGGCAGGAGTGCGCACAGCGCTGCCGACCATGCGCTTCTTGAGGCAATCGGATGCCTGTCTGCACATGCGCGCACAAGGGAGGAGCGTCTGCGACTCTTTGGTCGTCTTGCCCTGGGGCCGCTGGTGGTTGGCTATCTCTCGTGGCTGGCCCGGGAGGCGGTCGATGAGGGCGTGGAGTGTATCGTGTTCTCTGCGCGCGACGGCTGGATCATGCGCCGCCTCTACGAGCGCTACCGCCAAGCGTGCCCCACTCTGGGATGGCTCCCATCCGTCTATCTCCCCGTCTCGCGCAAAGCGGCTTTGAAATGCCTGCTCGATGACCCTGCCTTCTGCGCCTTGTTGCCGCAAACCTTCCCGGGAGTTTCTGCGCATGATCTGCTTTGCGAAGTGATTGGCCTTCCTGAGGACGCAGCTGCTGGCGTATCGAGCGACAGCAACAACGAGGCGCGGCAACGTGCCGTGTGCGAAAACGCAGACCTGATTGCCCAGGTGGCCCGCTCGACACGCGAGGGCCTGCTGCGCCACATGGCTGGCCTAGGCCTCACGGCGGAGGCCCCTTTCGTGTTTAGCGATTTTGTGGCCTTGGGCACATGCCAGCTTCTTCTTGCACGCGCCACGTTGTATGACCTGCGGGGACGCTACGTGGCCGCGGGTCGGGGCGATTGCCAGATCCGCCGGGGGAATCCCTGCGGCTACCTGGAGGGATACGACGAGCATCTTTTGCAGCGCTATCTTGATGTAGAGGTCTTCATGACCTCTCCCGAGCCATCGGTTGCGGGGTTTGAGTCTGATGGCACGGTGGTATTTGGGCACGATACGCGTTCGGAGCAGGACCTTGCAGACATACATTGCGTCCACGAGGGAATGGAGGAACTGCTCGAAGCCTTTCTGGCACAGCCATCCTGTACAGAGGGTCACATCTCGCCCGTGCTGGCAGCCATGCTGTTTGAGGCTCATGATGACCCGCACGTCAAGCTTGCTCGGTGCGACGATATGCGCTATGTACCTGCGCCGGCACCTCCTGCCGCACCCGCAGCGCGCACCGTCCGCTCGGTGCTCTTTGACCTCCTGGCAGCCTTCGATCACGTGTGCCAGAAGCACAACCTCACCTACATTGCCACGCACGGCACGCTTCTTGGTGCGGTGCGCGAGGGTGACCTGATCGCGTGGGACGACGACATGGACCTCGCCATGCCCCGTGCCGACTACGACCGCTTGTGCCAGCTGGCCGGGCAAGGAGCCTTCAAAGAGCCGTACTTCCTGCAGACGCCCGAAAACGATCCGGGCTGCTTTACCGGTGGCTATGCGCGCCTGCGTGACTCGTCGACAACGGCTCTCGAGCCGAGTCGCGCCAAGCAACCAGGCAATCAGGGCATGTGGATTGACATCATGCCGCTCGACAACTGTCCGCGCCACGACGGGGCGGTGGAGCGCCGGCAGCGCATCGTGCGCCAGTGGCAGCGCATCCTCTTTGCCCAGACATACGGGATGGACATGTACAAGCTCTGGGATGTCGACCCGCGCAAGCTGAGCGCCTACTTCGTTGCGGCTGACCACCTGAGTCGCGCCGCGCTCTGTCGTCACCTGCGTCGCGCCTGCATGGCCTGCAAGCCTACCGGCCAGCTTGGCATCTTTGCGGCCAACTATCGCTACCAGGCCAATCGGGTGCGCTACGAGGCAGCGGACATTGCCGCAGCTACACGGGTGCCCTTTGGGCCCACCACGATACCGGTCATGCGCCATGCCGAGACGTGGCTTGCGCGCCGGTACGGCCCCTCATGGCGTGAGGTGGCAAGACCACAAGAGGGGGAGACGACGCACGACGTGCGCCTTGATCCCAACCGTTCGTACCGTGACACCCTGGCACAGGAGGCGGATTCCCATGCCTGAGCACGCAGCGCAACAGATAGGGTTTACCGCGGGCGTCTTCGACCTCTTTCACGTGGGGCACCTCAACCTGCTCGAACGCGCGCGAACCCAGTGCGACTTCTTGCGCGTGGGGGTCATCTCCGACGAGGTTGCCTGGGTGCTCAAGCGGGTGAGGCCTTACGTGCCCCTTGAGGAGCGCATGCGCATCGTGGGTGCCCTGCGCTGTGTCGACGAGGTGGTGCCCATTACCGACGAGATGCTGCTCTCGAAGGTCGAGGCCTTCTACGAATGGGGCTTTGACGTGGCCTTTACCGGGGACGACCACAAGGGTCATCCCTATTGGGAGCGCGAGGAGCGCGTTCTGGCGGAGCTGGGTGCACGCATTGTCTACTTCCCCTACACCGCGTCAACGTCGTCGACAAAGCTCAGGCAGGCCATCAGCGCTTCGCAGCAGTCCGCTCCGCGCTAACGGAAGCCGGACGACTCGTCGGGGCGTTCGAAAGGGCGGGTCGCGCGTCGCCTTGGCCAGCTTCTGCGGAGAGTGGTGCGGCGTTGGGTGTCCACTGCTTGTGGTGCCAGCGCTCCGCGGGAAGGTCGAGCGATCTGATGGATTCGCCCAGGGGCACTACGCACAAGACGACAAGCAGGGGGTTTGACGCCACCATGAAGGGGTAGCTCTCCATGAGGGCGTAGGGTGCGCAGATTGCCAGAAGTAGGAGCGCCGCATTGATGTGACACTCGCGCACGGCCCTGACATACACCGCCACGAGGCATCCCAGAAAGAGGGAGGTGTACACCACGCCATGATGCAGGAGGATGCGTACGTACGCTACGTCAGTTCCCACGTCGCGCACCCATCCGTTGCTGTAGGTGATGGGAGGGAGTGCGCTTATGGTGCGCCCGAAAGGCGTTGGCGGATAGGTCACAAAGAAGTCGTGGATTATGACGAGGCGCTCTGACAGCAGGTAGTTAAGCCTTCCCAGGAGGTGGCTTTGGGGCGTGTAGAACGCCATGGCAAGCAGGCTTGCCGCGATGCATCCGCCTACAAGCAGAAGGCAACAGCCTGCGAGAAAGGTCTGGAATGCAGGCGCTTGTGCGACCCGGCGACTCGTATGTGAGCCTACCTGCATCACGACGACGCAGATGACCATGCTCACCAGGGCCGTACGCGAATCAGCTACGACGACGAGGTAGAACAGAACGGCCGATGCGGCAAGGTGCCACCAGGGGTGGCTGCGCCACCAGACAAATGCGAGCAAGAGGCATATCTCGAAGGCGACAAATCCGAGGTTGTTAGGGTTTCGAAAGCCGAGTGAGGGACGAAGGCGTCCGGTGTCTCTGCGCTGCCCAACGACGCCTTCTGAGCGACCCCGCAGATGAAGCGTAATGGTTGCGACCACCAAGAGGCAGAGTGCAAGCGCTGTGAGGGTGCAGAGGCGCTTAAGATCGATTCCCTTTGCCGCCAAGACCATGAGCACGCCCACAAAGACGAGCATGCCCGTTGTGCCTCCCGAGCTCCGGGCGCAGATCCAGGCGAGCGTTGCGGTGACTATGGTTACGAGGTACTCCTGCCACGTATGGCGCTCAAGGAGAATCTTGAGACAGAGCAGAGCCGTCGTCGTGTACAGCGCATTCATGAAAAGCGAGGGGTTGTCGAGCAGGAGCTCGCCTCCCCAGGCGGTGGTACTAAGGTGCTGAGGCACAAAGGAGCAGAGGAAGGCCACGCCATAGACGATTTCAAACAGGAGGCTGGTTGCATCCACCCGCTGTGAGCCCTGCAAATTGGTGGGGTACTGCCGTGTGGGGGTGTGCATTGTTGCTTCTCTTCTGTTCGCTTCGTATGTGACGTTTAAGACAGTGTATCTCGTTTGGCATCTCGATAACGGAGCCGAGTATTATTACTCAAGATGCACCAATGATATATGAAAGAGTACGAATGATAATCGCGTGTCTGAAATACCTTTCTGCAGCGCGCTGTCCGCAAGGGATGCGTGCGCGTCATGGCGATAGGGCATGCGTATGAGGATTCTCGTCGTCACGCAGCATTACTGGCCTGAGCCCCTGAACAGCACCGATATCTGCGAAGGGTTGGCGGCACGCGGTCATGAGGTGACTGTGCTCTGCGGGCAGCCCAACTATCCCCAGGGCTCCTTCTATCCCGGTTACAACGGGTGTCACACGAGCGAGGAGTGGCGCCATGGCGTGCGCATCCTGCGTAGTCCGGTGCATCCGCGCAAGTCGGGCGTGGTCCATCGTGTGTGGAACTATTACAGCTTTGCCGCGCAGGCAACCAACCTGCAGGCCGAGCTGCCAGCTGATGCCTTTGACGTCGTGTTTGTCTACCAGACGTCGCCCGTGCTCATGGCCCGGCCCGCTCTGGCCTTTGCGCGCCGGACAGGTACGCCTGTGCTGCTGTACTGTCTGGACATCTGGCCCGAGTGCCTGACCGCTGGAGGCATCAAGCCCGGATCTCCTGTCTACGAGCACTTTCGCCGGGTGTCGCACGACATCTACCAGCAAGCCGACCTTCTGGCCGTTACCTCTCCGCTTTTTGAGGACTACCTGCGCGAGGTGGTGGATGTGCGCTTTGACCATCTGGTCAACTTGCCCCACTTTGCGCCGCCTGCCTTCCTGCAAGAGGAGCAGGCGCCGTTCGAGGGCTTTGACCGTACGCGCTGCAACCTCACCTTTGCCGGCAATGTGGGAGCAGCGCAGTCGGTGCAGACCATCGTGCGTGCTGCGGCGCTGCTGCGCGATGACGAGCGCTTTGCCTTCCATGTGCTGGGCGACGGTTCCGAGCTGGAGCGATGCAAGCGCTTGGCAGACGAGCTCTCTGCCACCAACATTACCTTCTGGGGCCGCCATCCCCAGGAGAGCATGCCGTCCTTCTATGCCGCTTCGGATGCCATGCTCATCACCTTTGCCCGCAACCGCCTTTTGGCCTACACGATGCCCCTCAAGCTTCACACCTACCTTGCAGGAGGGCGGCCGGTGTTGGGGTCCGTTGATGGTGATGCGCGACGGGTGATCGAAGAGGCTGCCTGTGGCTTTTGCGCGCCTGCCGAGGATGCCGAGGGCCTGGCGGAGGTCTGCCAGCGATTTGCGGCGTGCGACGACAAGGTGTCGCTGGGCAAGAACGCGCGACGCTACTACGAAGACAACTTTACGATGGAGCGTTTCTTCACCACGCTCGAAGAGGCGCTTGGCGCATTGAGAGGAATTCGTCATGGATGCTAAGTGGGAGGCATTCTCCGGCAAGACACTCATGATCACCGGAGGTACCGGCTCGTTTGGGTCGGCGGTTTTGCGCTCCCTGCTCGACAGTGACATTGCTGAGGTCCGCATCTTTTCGCGCGACGAGAAGAAGCAGGACGACATGCGTCACCAGCTGCAGCAGTCGGCTCAGCCGGCAGCGAAGCGGGTGCGCTTTTACGTGGGCAACGTGCGTGACGAGCGCTCGGTGGCTGACGCGATGCGCGGGGTCGACTACGTCTTTCACGCCGCGGCACTCAAGCAGGTCCCCAGCTGCGAGTTCTTTCCGATGGAGGCTGTGCGCACCAACGTGATCGGCACCGACAACGTGCTGCATGCCGCCATCGATGCGGGCGTCAAGCGCGTGGTGTGTCTCTCAACCGACAAGGCCGCCTATCCCATCAACGCGATGGGCACTTCCAAGGCCATGATGGAGAAGGTGGTCTATGCCAATGCGCGCAACGGCGCAGGTACCACCACCATCTGCTGCACACGGTACGGCAACGTGATGTGCTCGCGCGGTAGTGTGATACCGCTCTTCATGCACCAGATTGCCCAAGGTGAGCCCATCACGGTGACCGACCCCCACATGACGCGCTTCTTGATGAGCCTCGAGGAGGCGGTCGAGCTCGTGTGCTTTGCTTTTGCCCAGGGCGAGCCCGGCGATCTGTTTGTACAGAAGTCCCCCGCCTCAACCATCGGCACGCTCGCCCGGGCGGTGCAGCGCCTCTTTGGCGACACGGGCACGCGAATCATCGGCAGGCGTCACGGCGAGAAGGTTGCCGAGACGCTCATGACGGCCGAAGAAAGCCTGCGGGCACAGGATATGGGCCGCTACTTTAGGGTGATTGCCGACTCCCGCGACCTCAACTACGACAAGTTTGTGGTGGACGGAGACACGCTGGCTCTGCGAGGCGCATCGTACACGTCCGACACTACCGAGCAGCTTGACGTGGATGCCACGGTACGCAAGATCTGCGAGGCAAGCGCCGTGCGCGAGGCGCTTGCGAGGGGTGCGGCGCGCTCATGAAGGTACTGGTGACGGGTGCTGCGGGGTTTGTGGGGCAGACGCTGGTTTGTGCCCTGCAAAACATTGCCAACGGCAACGATCGCCGTGCATGGCTTGCGCCCCTGCGCGGGGTGCGCGTGATGGCGCTCGACCGTGATAACGCGGGAGAGCTGCCGACGCTGGCCGCGCAAGCCGATGCGGTGGTGCACCTTGCCGGCATCAATCGCGCGGATGACCCGCGTGAACTTTCTGAAGGCAATGCCCACCTGATGCGCCAGCTGGTGGCGGCGCTTGAAGCTGCGGCGCGTCCGGTGCCGGTGATCTTTGCCTCGTCGATTCAGGCGGCGCTTGATGGGCGCTTTGCGCAGAGTCCCTACGGGCAGGGAAAGCGTGAGGCGGAGCGCGAGCTTCTTGCCTACGCCGAGCGGAGCGGAGCGCCTGTTGCGGTGTACCGGCTGCCCGGTGTCTTTGGCAAATGGTGCCGCCCGTATTACAACTCGGTGGTGGCCACCTTCTGTGCACGGGTGGCGCACGGCCTTGCGCCTGAGGTCAATGATCCTTCCGTCGAGCTTGCGCTCGTGCACGTCGACGACGTGGTGGACGCCTGGCTGCATCAGCTGGCCTGGCTTGCTACCCATGCAACGTGGCAGCCCCTGCCCGAGGGCTCCTTTGCCGAGGTAAGCCCCGTGGCGCATTGCACGGTGGGCGAGCTGGCGGCGCTCGTTTCGCGCTTTGGTGAGCTGCGCGCGACTGCGCACGTGCCCTCGTACGTGCCAGGCTCGTTTGAGGCTAAGCTGCGCTCGACCTTCGAGTCGTACCTTCCACCTGAGGCTTGGGACTACCCGCTTGCCCGGCACGATGACGAGCGGGGGAGCTTTGCCGAGTTTTTGAAGACGCCTGCGAGCGGGCAGGTTTCCCTCAATGTGTGCAAGCCGGGCTACACCAAGGGCAACCACTGGCATCACCACAAGTGGGAGCGCTTTCTGGTGGTCTCAGGCGAGGCGCTCATTCGCCTGCGCCCGGTGCCACGTGCTGGCGTTGAGGTGGCTAGCGAGCTGCGCGAGCTACAGGTGCGCGGCTCGGAGCTTCGGGTGGTAGAGATGCCGCCAGGATACGCGCACAGCATCACCAACACCTCGCCCACCGACGACCTCGTGTTTGTCATCTGGAGCAACGAGGTATTTGATCCCCAAAACCCCGATACGTTCGCCCTGGAGGTGTAGCTATGCCCCCGCTCAAGCTTATGACCGTCATGGGTACGCGGCCCGAGATTATCCGGCTTTCCGAGACCATCCGATGCTGCGATCGTTATTTCGACCACTATCTGGTGCATACGGGGCAAAACTGGGACTTCGAGCTCAACCAGATCTTCTTTGACGATCTGCGCCTGCGCCAGCCCGACGAATACCTGGGGGTGGTGGGGGAGCACCTGGGCGAGACCATTGGCAATGTTATCGCGCGCTCCTATGAGTGCCTGCAGCGGGTGCAGCCCGATGCGGTGCTCGTGCTGGGCGACACCAACAGCTGCTTGGCCGCGCTCTCGGCAAAACGCCTGCATATCCCCCTCTTTCACATGGAGGCGGGCAACCGCTGCTTCGACGAGCGCCTGCCCGAGGAGACCAACCGGCGTATCGTTGACCACATCTCCGACGTCAATATCTGTTACTCGGATCATGCGCGTCGTAACCTTCTGGCCGAAGGCTTGCCACGGGAGCGCACCTTTGTCTCAGGAAGCCCGATGTCCGAGGTGCTTTCGGCACACCGCGAGCGCATTGAGTCCTCCGACGTGCTCGAGCGCCTGGGTCTTGAGGAGGACAAGTACCTGCTGCTATCTGCTCATCGCGAGGAGAACGTCGATGACGAGAAGTCGTTCTTTGCGCTGATGAACGCCGTGAACGAGCTGGCGCAGACCTATGACCTGCCCATCCTCTATAGCGTGCACCCCCGCAGCGCCGCCTGGATCAAGAAGCGCAGCTTTGTGTTTGACCCGCTGGTGCGCATGCACGCGCCGCTTTCGTTTACCGACTACAACCACCTACAGATGCACGCCGCCTGTGTGGTGTCCGACTCCGGGACGCTTCCCGAGGAGGCTGCATGGTTTGCGGCGCAGGGACACCCGCTTGCCGCCGTGTGCGTGCGCACGTCTACGGAGCGTCCCGAGGCACTCGAAGCGGGCACCTTCGTGTTGGGGTCGGTGCAAGGCGAGCAGGTGGTGCAGGCCGTGGCGCTCGCGCTCGAGCAACGGGCAGCTGGCGAGGTGCCAAGCCCGGTGGCTGACTACGCTAGCGAGAATGTCTCATCCAAGGTGGTCCGTCTCATCCAGTCGTACACGCCCATCGTCAACGAAGTGGTCTGGCGAAAGACGCACGCATGAGGTATGCCCAGGTCAACAGCGTGCCCTTTGGCTCAACAGGTACCGTCATGCGCCAGATTCACGAGCAGCGCGCGGCAGCTGGCGATGAGTCATGGATGCTCTGGGGGAGGGGCCGCCCGGCTCGAGAACCCTACGAGTACCGCTATGGGACGCGTTGGGGCACCTCTGTCGACGCGGCGCTGACGCGTCTTGATGGCAGGGCGGGGCTCCACTCGGGCCAGGCGACCCGCCGCCTGCTGCACAAGCTCGACGAGATTGACCCGCATGTGGTGCATCTGCACAACCTCCATGGCTACCACGTCAACTACGAGCTGCTCTTTGGCTGGTTGGCGGCGCGCGAGCAGCGCACCTTCTGGACGCTGCACGACTGCTGGGCCTTTACGGGGCATTGCGCATACTTCAGCATGGTGGGCTGCCAGCAGTGGCGGCAGGGCTGCGGATCATGCGAGAGGTGCCCTCAGCTGCGAGCCTATCCTCGCACGTACGCTGGCTACTCCTGCCACGATAACTGGCTGCGCAAGCGGCGGGCCTTTACGCTGCTCTTACCCGAGCTCCTAACGCTGGTGACGCCCTCTGCCTGGCTGGCGGGGCTGGTACGGGAGTCTTTCTTGGCCGACTACCCTGTTGTCGTGCGGCACAACACCGTCGACACCACCGTCTTCAAGCCCACGGCGAGCACTCTTCGCGCACGGAGGGGCTGGGGAGAGCGACCCGTCGTTCTTGGTGTGGCGTCACCGTGGACCGAGCGTAAGGGCCTGAGCGACTTCTGCGCGCTGCGTCGTCGGCTTCCTGCCGAGGTCGCAATCGTGATGGTGGGCCTCTCGCGCGCGCAGCTGCGAAAGCTTCCCGCAGGCATCGAGGGGCTCGAGCGTACCTCTTCTGCTGAGGAGCTTGCCCAGCTCTACAGTGCTGCTGACGTGCTGTTCAATCCCACCCATGAGGACAACTATCCCAGCGTCAACCTCGAGGCTCAGGCCTGCGGCACCCCCGTGGTGACCTACGACGTCGGCGGCTGTGCCGAGACGCTTTCGCTTGAGCGTTCGGTGGCGGTGGCGGGTCTCGACGAGGCATGTGCCGCACTCGAGGAGCTACTGTCCCTCTGAGGTGCGCTCTTCGGCAGGCGAACCCACAAGATAGCGCTCCCACAGGGCACAGACGTGCTCGGCATTGAGCCGGTCGAAGACCGCGGTGGCACGTGTGGCAAGGGCGTCGGTCTCGTCTGCTCCAAGCGAGAGGGCGTGGTCCATGGCCTTTGCCAGTGCGTTCTCGTCGTCCACGGGTACGAGCCAGCCATTCACGCCGTCTTCAATTAGCTCGCGTGCAACCCCCGATCCAAAGTCGGTGCAGATGGAGGGAATGCCAAAGGCCAGCGCCTCAGCAAGGGCATTGGGAAAGCCCTCGTTGTGGGAAGCCATCACAAACAGGCGCGCGTCACAATTGCGCTCGAGGGGATGAGGCTCAACACCATGCAGGACCACGCGGTCCTCGATGCCCAGCGCCGCAATCTCGCGTATCAGATCATCGCGCAGGGGTCCCTCGCCAAAGAAGTGAAGCTCGACGGTGGGGTGGGTGGTGCAGACGCGCGCAAAGGCGTGGGCAATCATCAGGGGATTCTTCTGGGCAGCCAGGCGTCCGACAACCACGATCCGGTTGTTGCGCCGTACGGCGGGCACAGCTTCTGCATGGTGTGTGAGGCCCACGGGAAGCGGATTGGGAATCACCGCGACGTTGGGGAAGCGTGCGACATCAGGAAAGGAACGCATAGCTTCGCTCTGCAGCACCATACCAGCGATGTGGGGGCACACGTACCTCCTAAAGCGCTGGTCGGTCTTGGAGTGGGCCCATGGGTCGTTGCGGAGCGAGACAAAGGTGGGTGTACCGGTGGCAAGACCAGCAAGCGTTGCTGGCACCTCCATGTGTATGAGAAAGGCAAGTAGCGCATCGGGACGTTCGCGCCTGAGCCAGCGCCGCAGGAAGCGATACTTGGCGAGCGCTCGCCGTGGAGCACCCAGCCGCCCTTGGATGCGGTCGATACCCATCTTGACAATAGTGACGCGCGCGTCAAGTTCGTAGAACGCCGACGAGGAGTCGGAGTTGATGAAGAACACCCGATGGCCCCTGCGCACGAGGTAGTTGGCGAGTGTTGTCATGACGCGCTCGGCGCCGCCCGCGGTGTTGGTATCTATGGCAAGGGCAATGGTTTTAGACATGGGAATACTGAAAAAGGTTACAAACGTAAGGGAAACCACGACGAATGCGGTACTATTGACACTCGATACTTTAGCAGAGCAAGGACAGAGGGACGCATGAAAGACCGCTACAAGCGCGAGTCGGAGCGCTACTTCAATTCGATTGCCAGCCAGTATGACCGTGATGGCATCTATGAGATGGTCAAGGAGGATTACCCCGATATCCTGGCCGAGCTTGAGAAGGAATCCTGTCATGATGTGCTCGACTGCGGATGCGGGACGGGCGCTGTGCTCACCCTGCTGCACGAGCGGCATCCCGACCTTGCGCTGACAGGCATGGACCTCACGCAGAAGATGATTGAGGTCGCGCAGAAGCGCGGTCTCGAGGGCGTCACGTTTCTGGTTGCTGACGCCGAGAACCTGCCCTTTGACGACAACTCCTTCGATGTGGTCATCTGCTCCCACAGCTTCCATCACTACCCCACGCCGCAGCGGTTCTTTGATGGCGTGGCGCGCGTGCTCAGGGCGGGGGGACGCCTTATCATTCGCGACAACACCGGCTCTGCGCTGTGGCTCTTCAAGGAGAACCACTACAACATTCCGCGTGCGCGTCTGATCAGCCATACCGGTGACGTGCGTTTCTACAGCGAGCGTGAGGTTAGGCGCTTCTGCGAGCGGGCGGGCCTGGCTCTCGAGCTGTTTGAGGAGCGCGGCTGGCACAAGATGCATGCCGTGGCGCGCAAGCCGCGCGCAGAGGCCTAGCTTTAGACGATTGGCATCCTGCAGCAAGCGGCAACCAGGGGACACTCCCGGCAACCAAGGGACACGCCCTTTCTTGCCACCTGGCAAGAAAGGGCGCGGCCCTTGGTTGCCGGGAGGGGCCCCTGGTGTCCGCCTGCCGCATGAGGCCCAC
>ODAI011668548.1_pt1 | contig 31888 bp, 32 predicted proteins | sample 1539321 | NCBI WGS metagenome assembly ODAI01 (sample SAMN02144231, study PRJEB22623) | gut metagenome | biome: sheep rumen | host: Ovis aries | place: New Zealand
AAAAACAAGATAATACTGATTCTTCCTCGATGTATAGACGGTCTCCAAGCCTCAAATCCCTTATATTCAAGCATTTGTGGCTTGTTTCTTGTCTATACATCGGTCAGAAATCAGTATAAGCCAAAGACAATGAAGGTGATGATATGTACAATTCGGGCAATGTCAGCCTATATGACCTGAGACAAGAAAGCACTCCCTTTACCCACCTCCTTGACGATATGGGGCTTCGGGTGAACCGACCCTCTCCCTACGGCATCACAGGCAATGAGCAGATGTTTATCATACTCTGTGACAGCCCGAAGGAGAGCCTTGCAGTCATAAAGGAGATAAGAGGGGAGAGCCTTGTGCCGATAATGGTGCTCTATTCCCGTTACAGCGAGCTTGAAAACGTGCTTGCACTGGAAAAGGGAGCGGATCTCTGCCTTAGTGCGGATATGGGGCAAAGGGAGCTGAGAGCAAGGATCAAGGCTCTGGGGCGCCATACGAGCCGCATAAATGAAAGTGAGAACAGCCCTCTTACCAACGGTGTCATCAGTATGGACACACGCCGCAGAGCCGTTTTCAGAGGAGGGGAGTGTGTTCCCATGACCGCTACGGAATACGGCATACTGGAATACCTGCTGTCCAATGTGGGGGATGTGTGTCCCGTGGAGGAGATATACCGCAATGTATGGCATGAGAAGCCCTTTTCCATCAAAAAGACGGTGGTGGAGCATATCCGCAGGATAAGGTGCAAGCTGGAGCCCGATCCCCACAGACCGTCCTATATAAAGGCGGTAACAGGTGTGGGATACTGTATGGTGGGCGTAAGCAATGTGGCCGTATGACCCCCGAAGGAGGATATATCTGTCATGAATGATTTAGTGCGCTCGGCTGCGGCAGCAGTGTTATGCAGTCTGGCTCTTCTTTGTGCCTCTCCCGCAGCCGGAGCCGTGACCTTTATAGAAGGAAGGTCACCCACTGCAGAAGCCGAAAAGACAGCGCAAAAAGCTTTTAAAATGGACAAGACCATATACGGCAGCTATGATGACATGAAGCTGGGAAACGGATTTGCTCCCTATGTGCTCGACAGTGACAACAAGCTCCGGCCGATGGAAGGGGTATACCTTTACCCGGTGCTGAACGGGGAAAAGATAATAGGCGGTGTTTCTGTGACGGAGACAGACGGTGCGGGGATGACATTTTCGGCAGGAAAGAACCCACTTCTCATAAAGCTGAACGACACGGAGACTTCCGTAAATTCCCCTGCAAGGATCATCGTACACGAAGGTCATTTTATAATGGTCGGTGATGAGCTTGCCGACACCTTCAGGGAATACCCCTTTGATGAGGATGAATATGAAAGGGCGCTCTCCGCATTGACCGGTGGCAGCATAGAGTTTTCCGTGCGTGAGTACAATATCGCTGTGGAAGGTGCCGGATCCCTTGAGAGCCTTGTTTCGGATGCAGAGGATGATTTTTATTCCTTGAACGGTGACATTTACTGTATAAAGGACGGGAAATTCCAAACAGGCTGGCAAAAGCACGGAAAGTATACCTATTACATGGACAGCAGCGGGAAGGCAGTTACGGGGAAGAAGCTGATATCGGGCACTATGTACAGCTTTTCGGATAGGGGAGTATGCAAGGGAAAGTTTACAGGTAAGTACACAGACAAAAAAGGTGTCCGCTATTTCAGAAACGGCAGGGTGATGACAGGCAGTCTGAAGATCAACGGAAGTTCATACATCACCGACAGCAAGGGATATATCCTGAAATAAAGCGAAACAAGGCAGCCGTATAGCAGCGGCTGCCTTGTATGCCATTTATGTTCACTTTCCGGAATAATATTCCATCTCTATATGGTTTTTCTCTATAAGGATGGTGTTCTGGTCAAGGGCGGCGATGATCTCATCTCCCGCTCTGTGGACGGTCTCCGCATCCGCACCGTCAAAGTAGCAGACTATGGTGTATTCGTGGGTCACATTGTGATCCTCATCTGTCCATGAACCTGTCGCATCCATAAGAGTGTAGCCCTCAAAATGCTTCATACATATATCATCAACTATTTTCCGTGCCTCCTCCTCGGAGTATACGGGGCTGTTGGTGTCCTTGTCATTGGTGCCTATATACACCACATACTGGGTATCATACAGGTCTTCCGTGACCGAAGTATCTGCGGGCTTTTCCTTTGTGACGGTGACAACACAGAAAACAGAAAGGCACAGGCTTATCACCGCCAGAGCTATGGATATGATATTTATCTTGTTCATGAGCTTTCTCTCCCTTTTTCAAAGATGACCGCTTTTGAGTGTCGGATCTTGTCAGGAAAAGCCATCGTCATTTACGGCGGTGGCTTTTCCGTACTTTTTGAGTTACTTGTCATACTGACTTCTGACCGATGTGCAGAGGAAGAATCAGTATCAAACCTCTACGATAGTAGCCATAAGACCGGGTGTTGCGCCGATGGCGTTGGACTCATCTGTGTCGATGTGCATAGCCTTGGAATAGTTCTCGCTTACTCTGATGACCACATCGCCGAGGATAGCCTTTCTGTTTTCGGTCTCCACCTTTACCCATACAGACTGACCGTCCTTTACGCCGAACTCTTCGGCATCAGCAGGTGTGAAGTGGATATGGCGCTTTGCAACTATAACGCCCTGTGCGATCTCTACCTCACCGCAGGGGCCTACTATCTTGCAGGGAGCGGAGCCGTCAAGGTCGCCCGATTCCCTTATGGGAGCGGAAATGCCGATGCTGCGGGCATCAGTTGCGGAAAGCTCTACCTGATCTGCCTTTCTGCAGGGACCTAAGATAGAAACGTTCTTGAGAGTGTTCTTGGGGCCCACCACATCAACTCTCTGCTCGGAAGCGAACTGACCGGGCTGGGAGAGCATCTTCTTTACGGTAAGCTCAGCACCCTTTCCGAAAAGGGTCTCCAGTGTCTCCTTTGTAACATGGACATGGCGGGCGGATGTCTCAACGAGAATTTCCTTTGACATAAAAGGTCTTCCTTTCTGTTCGTCGGCAGGCACAATGGCACTGACCGGAAATAAATAACTTATTATTTCAAACCGTTTTACGGGTTTTTATCTAAAAGGTGTGGGAAAAGGTGACGATGATGAGGAATGCCAGTATGCACAGCCAGGGTATGGAGGTGAATACAAGGCCCCATGTGCGGCTTTTTGAATAGGCAGAGGATGCAAACACACGTCCCTTTTTCTTTATGTAGAATTTGTAGCCTGTGGCAAGGGTGAACAGCAGACAAGCCATTCTGAAAAGCCCCATAACGGAGGATGAAACTATCACAGGCACAAACTGTCCTATCAGCCGGTTCAGCTCTGCCGCATATTCAGTCAGCTTTGAGGGATCCTGCAGCATATTGCGGTACAGATCCGTAAGCTGTGTGATGTCTACCAGTTCCATGGATGCCAGCAGCACCGAGGAAAAGGTGTTGTTCATCACATGGAGTATGATGCCCGGCATGAGTGAATCCGTTTTGACAGCTATGACCGCCGCACAAAGCCCGAATGCCATAGCCGAGAAGCATTGTCCCAGATTCTGGTGGCAAAGCCCGAAAAGTATGGATGAGAATATGATGCCGAAGGCATTGCCGTGTTTTCGCAGTCCCTGCAGCAGCACTCCTCTGAAAAGGAGCTCCTCCACAACGGGACCCAGAATACAGGTGTCAAGGAAGACTATTACCTGTATCCACAGGGGTCTGTTCCCGGTCACTGCCTTTTCCAGCACATCGGGATCCATTTTCGGAAGAAATCCGCCGAAAACCGAGGATATGGCGGTGACTGCCGCCAGCACCAGAACTCCGGCCACAGCGCCCAGACCCGAAACACCGAAGGTAAGGGCACCGTCTCTTATGAGATCCTTGCCGTCAAAGCCCGAAAAGCGCAGCTTTTTGAAAGGGTCATAGCCTGTGATCGCCATTCCTATAATGATCGCCAGTATCTCTCCCACCATGGGAAAGGCGTAGGAGCTGAGGACGTTCAGCCTCGGGTCGGAATAGAATACCGTTCTGCCCGCATCAACTGTTTCCTTGTCGAAGCCGCCGCCTATATAGGCTGAGCAGAGGTACTCCGCTATGGTGCTGAACAGATTGAAAAAGGCCAGAAAGGCTATCATCATCAGTGACAGCCTGGCATAATAGCTCCTGAGCCTTTTCTTTTCATTGTAATCGGGATGATCCATATATATATCCTAACATGGTCTGTATCTTGCCTCTTGTTTGCCGAAAGCAGGATCCGGCTCTCTACGCTCTCAGGACACTGAATATGTGCTCTCTTCTCCGAGGCTGTGAGTCCGTTATAAGAACATATCTCCGGAAATCGGCTGCGATCTGCTCCGTATCCGCCTTTGAGGAGGTGTAGAGAGTGGCTATCTCGTCTCCCTCGTACACATAGTCTCCCACAGTCTTCAGGAGCCGTATGCCTGCGGTGTGATCCACGGCATCACCCTTCCTTCGCCGCCCCGCACCCAGAGCAAGGGCTGTAAGGCCTGTGCCCTCCGCATCTATGGCGGAGATGTACCCTTCGGATGGGGCATAGACCACGGCGGTATCCGCTGCCTTTCCCATAAGGGAATATTTGTGGAGAGCCTGCGCATTTCCTCCCTGCATGGAAACGGAGCGTTCAAAACATTCAAAAGCCTTTCCGCTGTCTATTGCCTTGTTTGCCATTTCCCTGCAGCTTTCAATGTCTCCCTTTCCTGCGATATACAGCATATTAGAGGCAAGGTCAACACAGACATCCCGCAGGGCGCCTTTTGTCCTTCCCTTGAGAACATCGCAGCTTTCAGCCACTTCAAGTGCATTTCCCACAGCCCGCCCCAAAGGCATCTCCATGTCGGAGATAAGGGCAGCACTGCGCTTTTTGAATTCCTTTGCCAGAGAGAGCATACTTTCTGCCAGCTTTTCGGCTTCGGGAACAGTCTTCATGAAGGCGCCGCTCCCCACCTTTACATCAAGAACGATGCCGTCGGCACCCAGAGCCAGCTTCTTGCTCATTATGCTGGAGCAGATAAGGGGTATGCTGTCCACGGTGGCAGTCACATCCCTGAGGGCGTAGATCTTCCTGTCCGCAGGCACCAGATCCTTTGTCTGGCTCATGACCGAAAAGCCCGTTTCACGGACTATCTTTACAAACTGGGAGTGGGTTATGTCGGTAAGAAAGCCGGGAATGGATTCCAGCTTGTCGATGGTGCCGCCCGTGTGACCCAGTCCTCTCCCGGACATTTTAGGCACATATACACCGCACGCCGCACAAACGGGGGCAACCACAAGAGTGGTCTTGTCTCCCACGCCGCCGGTGCTGTGCTTGTCTATGCAGATGCCGCCCACCTCACGGCTTATGGAGTATACCTCGCCCGAATTCATCATGGCAAGGGTGAGAGCCCTTGTTTCCTCGGTGTCAAGCGAATTGAAGCACACAGCCATCAAAAAGGCGGACATCTGATAATCAGGGATGTCGCCTTTTGTGAAGCCTATGGTCATGAAGCGAAGCTCATCTTCCGTGAGCTTCGCCCCTCTGCGTTTTTTGAGAATTATATCGTATGCGTTCATTGAACATTGGTGCCGGGGAAATAGTAGGCAAGTATATCCACATAGGAATAGCCCTGTCTGCCCAGTATATTAGCCCCGTTCTGACTCATGCCCACTCCGTGGCCGTAGCCGTAGGTGGTGAAATTGAATACTTCCTCAATGGGGTCGTAATACACATCGAATGCCCATGATTTCAGTCCGTAGTGCATAAGACCCTCTCTGAACCTTCTGCCCGAAATGGACATAACATCATCAAGATAGATCTCGCTTACATATTTCCCGTCGTGGTACGACATTATTTTTATCCAGTTTTCGGGATCCTCCGAAAGGGTTATCCCGCAATAGCTCTCTATAAAGTACTTCATCTCGTCCTTGGTGTACTGAACAACAATACCCCAGTTGGGATCGTACATGGAGTCTATGGGAGTCTCCACGCTTTCCAGATAGGGGAAATTGCCGCCCCATACATTGGATGCGGATGCGGTGGTGCCTGCTGTGGAGGCGGTGTAGACCGTCTGAGCCACACGTCCGTTGTAGTACACGCACTGACCGAATACTTCATCCACTGCGGATTTTATGGTCTCCGGGACGCTGTATTTCACAAGTACGGAGGGCACGAGCCCGTTTACATTATGGTATTTCACATAGGAATATGCAGCCACAGCCTGAGCCTTCAATGCCTCATAGCTGAAAGAGGGCGACATTTCCGTGGCACAGATCATGCAGACGATGGAGTAGGCATCTACCTCCTGGGTCTCGCCGCCGAAGTTGACGGTAAAGACCTCAGCCCCGTTGTATCCGGAGGGGACAAGATAGCCCGCTCTTCTGGGTGCTTCGGGGATCTCGGGAGCTTCCTCGCCCTCGGGGGCGAACTGTTCGCCTATGCCCTCCTCGGGAAGGTCTGAAAGAGCCATTACGGTATCATCCTGCAAAGGCATAAGGGACGGGGTGTCGAAGTTATACACCACATACTCTGCCTCATAGGAGCCGTCGGAGGACTGACCGTAGAGGGAAAGGTCGCCGGGACGATAGACAGTGGTCACCTCGGGGGGCTGCCAGTCTATTACGCTTTCGGGTATCTCCTCAAAGATAAGCTCGTCCTTTTCCACTACTTCCTTCACCGTGGTGACCTCCGGGTCGATGTCCACGGGAGGAAGGACGATCTCTTCCTCTATGGGGGCTACGGTCTCCGGCAGAAAGCTCTCGGGCTCCGCTACGGGAGCTTCCGTCACTACTGCCACAGGCTCTATTTCCTGCTTTACCTCGTTCAGGGGGACGATGTTCAGGTAGTCAAGGGAGTCGGCTTTGTCGCCCACAGCCTCATACCTGCTCTCAGCGGTGACATAGCCCTCTACCGCCTGTATCACAGCCTCGTCCGGCTTTTCAGGCGATTCGTAAACGGGGGCAAGAGTCACTACAGGCTCTGTCTCCGTTACGGGAAGGCTCTTCATAGTGACCTTTGCTTCCATAACCGGAAGGGTCACATCCGTCTGCTCCTGTGCCGTATCTTTCTGGATCTCGGCATTGCTGACACTGTCCGGTATGCGGAATGCAAATACAGAAAAGGTTCCGATCGCAGCCAGCGCCACAATGCCGGATAGTACTGCCCGTATTTTTTTCATGATTCTCTCTCCTCATGGTAATGGGGAAACGGTAAGCGATGATCTATTCTTCTATATAGGTGCCGCCGTTATACTTGTAGTATATGGCGGGCCACTTGGGGTTCTCGTTCTTTTTGAAATTGGTGGTGTCAAGGCTTTCTGCGGTCTCTCCGGGTCTGAGCATCCTTGCAACTATGACGTGCCTTGAATCGTCCCACTCTGTGGAACAGGTGGAAAGGGTCAGGTACTTGTCATCAGCATTGCAGTCTATGCCCGTGTCGAACCAGCTTCTCTTCATTATCTCGGAATAGAACCTATCGAAGGTGTACTGTCCCTCATCCTCGAAATTAACGAAATTCTGGTAATCGAACACTTCACGGCCGTCGTCGTGCTCCGGATAGATGTTTGTCACAAAGGAGGATATTATAACATAGGTATCCTCGGAATAGTTGGTGTTGAAATAGATAAAGGGGTTTTTCTGCCAGTATCTGTAATCCCAGCGGTAGGCGTCAAGGTTGCCGAACATGGTGCCGTCACGCTGATTGTGGGCGTAAAGGGTCACATTGTCCGTGCGCTCCCAGTCTCCGACCACATTCCTGTAGTCTGCAAAGCAGGTGCCGCAGGAACGTTTTTCACCGTAGAAATTGTGGGTAAGGTAGAAATCGTTGTCGCTGCCCTTTACCACAGGCTCCTCCACACAGCCGGGTATGCGCACAAAGCCCACTGTGTCGGGGTTTATCTCTAAAAGACCTGCGGCTGCGGGGAGTATGTCTCTCGGCTCGTGTACTTCCTCCGTTACCGTCTGCGCCTCGGATACCTCTTCCCATGTCAGGTTGTCGGAGGGAACAGTGTAAGCAGGCTCATCCTTCTCTGTGGCGGAGGCGGCGGTTATGACCAGCGTCTGAGCACCGTTCAGGGAATTCTGGGAATACATGCTCCGCAGGTCGTCGTGGTTCTTCTTTGCTTCGTATATCTCATAGAGGTAGCTGCCCAGTATAACGAGGCAGACTGCCATGACTATGACCGCTGTTATGGTGATGAGCTTTCCGGAAGTCTCATTCCTTGTGTCATCCCCGTGGATGATGAAATTGCGGTCCAACCAAGCTTTAAAGCTTTTTTCTTCTTCTTTTGTGCTCTTGCCCTTTACGCTTGCCGCCTTTTTGGGAGGAGCGGCGTGCTTCGGGACATATGCCCCCTTTCCTGCAGCAGACCTGCGGGGGGGAGCCTTAGGCTCTTCAAAGCTTTGTTCACTGGCAAATGACATATATCAGACCTCATTGTAGAAGTGATTTTCAGAGGTTTCGCTGTAATGATCTTTTAAAAAGCGCAGTCCTCAGCTGACGGAACTTTCACTGCTGCTTTCGGTGACGCTTTCTTCAGCCGTATGTGCAGCAGCGGTCTCCGGCTTTTCCGAAGTATCCGAAGTCGTCTTGAAGACTATGGTCTGCCACCCGCCCTCATCAAGGGCGGTAGTGGTCTCGGTCTCTGCGGCGCTCTCGGAGACGGTCTCGGAAGAAGTCTCGGTTTCAGTTTCCGTTTGTGCTGTGGTCTTCTTCTTTTTCTTCTTTGTGGCGGGAGCCGTAGTCTCACTTTCGGAGACAGTGGTAGTGGTGACCGATTCAGTGGTGGTCACCGTAAAGGCAGTTGTCTGTCCCGCAACTGTGCTGCGGGCTGTCCTGCCGTAGAAAATGGCATCCCAGTCTATCTTCTTGGCGTTGGGGTTCACCCTTGCGCCTTCAAAGTCAAAATCAGAGGGCTCTTCTCCTTCTCTGAGCCGCCTTGCGATCACCACAAAGCGGGAGTCGGAATACTCGTTGGAGCAGGTGGAGAGCACCAGAAGCTGATCCCCGTATTTGACATCCACCGTGGGGATTATCTGGTTCCTTTCTTCCACTTCCTTCATGTACCACCTGAAGGTGGCACGGTTTGAAAGCTCCTCTATGTAGTCGTGATAGTGGAATACCTCTCCGTAATAGTCCTGCTTGGGGTAGACATTGGTCACGAAATAGGCGAATATCACATAGTCGCCCAGACCGTACTCCGTGTTGAAGGTGACGAAGGGGTTCTTTTTGTAGAATTCCACATCATTTTTGTAGTATTTCAGGTTTCCGAACATGGTGCCGTCTTCCTGATTGTGGCCGTAAAGCACTATGTTGGGAGAAAAGCGCTCTGCGCTCAGGGTGCAGCGGTAATCCACAAAGATAGCCCCTGCCTTGTTGGACTTGTTGTCGTAGGTATGCGTAAGGTAGTAATCGTTGTCCGTGCCCTGCACCACGGGATAGTAGATATCGCAGCCGGGGAGCTCTATAAAGCCCTTTACATCCCCGGATACTTCTATAAATCCCTTCATTACGCTTTCGTTGTGCTGGAGCCTTTCCTCCGTGGTAGGGGGAACGGTCTCCACATTGCCGTTCTCATCTATGGTGGTGGCGACAGTGGTGGTCACCGATTCCATGATGTGGGTAAGATCCTTCTGCGCTTCGTTTGACTGTACAAGAGTGCTGACCAGCATCGCTCCCGCACCCAGGAACACAAGGCTCGCCGCCAGAAAAATACATTTTCTTATGACCTCGCCCACGCTGTCTCCCTTTTGGGGGAAAAGGCTGCCGAAGCCGCCCTTTTTCTTCTTTTCGGTGCCTGCGCTTTTTTTGCTGTCCTTCGCACCCTCCGCATCTTCTTCTGCGTCGGGTCCGTCGGACATATTGCTGTCAGTGCCGAAAAGATCCTCGTCCTGCCTGCCCGCCTTTTTGTCACGCCCGGACTTCTTCCTGTCCTCTACCGCCAGCCTGGCGATCTCGGATTCCACGCTTCCCGTGGCATCTATGCCCTTGTCGCTGTCGTAGATGACGATCATGCCGTCGCTGTCCACCACAGGGGTCTTTCCGTTGGAGACAAAGTTCACTGTCTCTGCGATGCCTTCGCCGGCTATCTCTTCCGGGCTTTTGTCTGCCGTGCTCTCAAAACCCTGACCAAAGGCGGTCTGCTTTTCAAAAAACTCCGAAAGGCTGTCTTTTTCGGAATATTCGTTCAGGATCTCGTCAAGGAGCTTTTCATTCTCCCTGAGAACGTCTGCTCCGCCTATATTGTCATCCGTCATATAATCATGAGGTGACACTTCGCCCTCCGGCTGTATGTTCTTATCCTCGGACATGCTATCTTCCCTTACCTGATCTTCTTACCTGCCATAGTAGATATAGCTCCAATCCGGTTCCTTCGCATCCGGGTTGAGCTTTGCCGCAGAGGTGTCCACCTCTTCGCTCTCGTCCTGTCTTACTCTTCTGCCCACCACGATGAGCCTGGACTGATCGAACTCGTTGGAGCAGGTGGAGAGGGTGCAGTACTTGTCGGTCTCATCCGTATCCACTCCGGTTATTATCTCGGAGCGCTCCATGATGTGATCCATCCAGTTGTCGAAATTGTACTTTTCGTGATCCCTTACAAAGATGATGAAATTCTGATAGTCGAAAAGCTCATCCTCGGGGCGCACCTGATAAGGCTCCACCTCCAGCACGAAGGTGGCGATTATCTTGTAGACATAGTTGTGGTAAAGGTTTGAAAATTCAAAGGTGGGATGATTTTTGTAAAATTCGAAATTGGACGTGTTTTCCTTCTTTATCTTGTACTTGCTGAGAGTACCGAACATGGTGCCGTCCGCTTGGTTGTGACCGTAGAGGATTATGTTGTTGCACTGGTTCTGGGTGTAGTCGTTGACCTTTCCTCTGTAATCGGCAAAGATAGTGCCGCCGTAGTAGCTGTTGCCGTAGAAATTGTGGTTAAGGTAATAGTCATTGTTGTCGCACTGCACCACCGGGTCGTTTATCATGGTGCCTCCCACACGGATCCAGCCTGCGGTGTCGCTGTTCTGGTTCACATAGGAGCGCAGCTCGTCCCTTATGGTCAGCTCACCGGATTCCTTTGCCATGGTGTACACATATTCCGGCTCTGTGGCCTCGGTGGTGGTCTGTGTGGTGGTAGTTGCCGCAGTGGTGACTGTGGTCGTGGCTTCTGTGGTGGCCTGCGTTATGACCACAGTTTCCTGAGGAGTTGTCTCCGTCTGGGTATTTTCCTCTTTTTTGCCCCCGCAGGAGGCAAGAATGACACACAACGCAAGTGCGCCCATGATCTTTTTCTTCATACTATCCCGTGATCCTTAGCTTTTTCTTCAATATATTGTACGGAGCCTTATCGGTTGACATAGCTCCAGTCAAATGTCCTTGCATCCGGGTTCAGGGAGGCGGCAGAGGTATCGACATCTGCGCTTTCGCCCTTTCGCACCTTTCTTGCAAAGATGACGAACCTTGAGGGCTCGAATTCGTTTGAGCAGGTGGACAGGGTGAGGAATTCATCGCTCTGCTTCACATCCACCCTGGTGATTATCTGCGACCTTTCCTTAATGTCGGAGATGAACCTCTCATACCGTGCATCATCCGAAAGGTCTATGTAATTATGATAATCGAATATATAACCGTCTGCGGTCTGTCTCGGCTCTACCTCCGTAACGAAGTAGGCAAAGATCTTGTAGGTGTCGCTGCGGTAATTTGAATTGAATGATATGGTCGGGTGAGCCTTGTAGTGCTCCAAGTTGTTTTTGTAGTCCTTCAGGCTGCCGAACATGGTGCGGTCTCTCTGGTTGTGGCCGTAGACTACAAGGTTGTCCGAACGCTTTTTGTCGGTGAGGACACACCTGTAATCAAGGAAGACCGTTCCCGCCTTGTTGTAGGAGCCGTCAAAGGAAGTGGTAAGGTAGCGGTCGTTGTCGGCTGCCTGTACAACAGGGAAGTCCACCTCCGTGCCGTCTATCTTGATATAGCCCACAGTCTCAGGGTTCAAAGCCAGAAGCTCCTTTGCCCCGGGCATTATCTCATGCCCTGTCAGGCTGTCCACACCGCCCACCACGGAATCGTAAAGATCCTTCAGGGATGAGTTCAGCTTCTGGGCGGAAATGGAGAGATAAGCCTCACGCCCAAGTATGACACCGCAGCCTATGAGCACCAGCACACAAAGCTGAGTGAACAGCTTGGACAGTATCTCCTTTAAGCCGTCGCCCTTCTGTATAAAGAGCCAATGGCTCTTTTTCTTCTTTTTTTTCGCCCGGAAAGCCTTTTCATAGCTTTTTCTGGCGCTTTCTGACATTGCCACTAAAACTCAGACCTCCGGCAATGGATTTGTGCGGGTACAAGTGCACACAGTAATATATTACTATAAATAAGGCGTTTTGTCAATCGGATTTACCGATTTTCGGCAAATTGACAAATGACTGTAACCATATTGTCACAATCGAAAAGGAAAATCTATCCGTAAACCTTTCGGACATGACAGAAACTGACGGGTGTGACTGTATTATATACACGATACGCTTGAAATATACGACTGATTGTTTATATTAACTATATTTATGCTGTTTGCAGCCGTCAAAAAATGTCATTTTCAAATCCCTGTCCGTGGAGTATAATGGGAGCATCAAAACACCTTGTTTCATATAACTAAGGAGTGATATCCATGACGGCAAAAAAGATAAGAAGAATGGTTTTTATGCTCACAGAGCTGTGCGAGCTTTTGCTGGAACTGGCAGACAGCCTGGAGGAGGGAAAAGGATGAGGCATACAGGATGGAAGGATCTGGCAGATGCGGTGGTGAACACTGCGGTGGAGGATCTTTGCGCAGTCTATACTGCGCTCGGGGCGGATCCCCGAAACAAAAAGGCGCAGAAGAAGCTCCTGCGCCTGAAAAAGTTCTTTTATTCCGACTATTTCGGGATACTATCGGATGAAGACCCGACCTATGTGATGAAGAGGGTGAGAAAGCTGTGCTGCGGACAGACGGCTTTGTGCCCCGATCCCTGACATCCGTATCAGTACTGGATGATGCTGAGGAGAACACCTGCAGCAACAGCAGAGCCTATAACGCCCGCAACATTGGGACCCATGGCGTGCATGAGAAGGAAGTTGGTGGGGTCTGTTTCCGCTCCGACCTTCTGGGACTGCCTTGCAGCCATGGGAACGGCGGAAACGCCTGCGGAGCCGATAAGGGGATTTACCTTTCCTCCGCTGGTGACATACATTATCTTACCGAAGAGAAGACCGCACGCAGTACCTACGGAGAATGCTATGACACCGAGTATCATTACCTTGATGAATGCCCATGAGATCACCTTGTCAGCAACGGTGGTAGCACCGACGGAGATGCCAAGGAAAATGGTGATGATGTTCATAAGCTCATTCTGGGCGGTCTTTGAAAGCCTGTCCACTACGCCGCTTTCCTTGAAAAGGTTGCCAAGCATCAGCATACCTACCAGAGGAGCTGCAGAGGGTACGAGCAGGGCGATTATGATGGTAACTGCAATGGGGAATATCATTTTTTCGGTCTTGGAAACGGTGCGGAGGGTATCCATATGTACCCTGCGCTCCTTTTCGGTGGTGAGCCTGCGCATTATGGGGGGCTGTATCAGGGGCACCAGAGCCATATAGGTGTAGGCAGCAAGTGCGATGGTGCCGACTTCAACGCTTTTTCCGCCGGATGCCAGCAGCTTGGTTGCAACATAAATGGATGTAGGACCGTCTGCACCGCCGATGATGGCGATGGAGCCTGCCTCTGTGGCATCAAAGCCCAGCACTGCGGCACCGATGAAGGTAAGGAATATGCCTGCCTGAGCGGCAGCGCCCAGAAGGAAGGACTTGGGGTTTGCTATAAGGGGGGTAAAGTCTGTCATACAGCCTATGCCCAGGAAGATGAGAGAGGGATAGATCTGGAGCTTTACTCCGAGGTAGAGCATATCCAGCAGACCGCCCTCATGCAGTATCTTGCCGAAATCAAGCTCATGGCCCGCATCTATGTTCCACAGCTCCGGGTGGTACATACCGGTGGAGGGGAGGTTGGTGAGCAGCATACCGAAGGCTATGGGCAGCAGGAGCAGCGGCTCAAAGCCCTTTTTTATGGCAAGGTACATGAACACGAGAGAAACGAGGATCATGACCACATTGCGCCATGTAAGAGAGGCAAAGCCCGATGTAACGGCAAGGTCGCCCAAGGTCTCAAAAAACAGTTCCATACAGCGCCCTCCTTATATACTTCTCATGCTGTCTGCCATTGCAGCGGCGCCCCATGCGCTCCTGCCCTGTACAGCAGCCGGTCTGATGCCTGTGATCCTCAGCTTCCTGCCCGTTTCTTCGGAAATGGCAGCCACAGCAGCCGCAATGACCGCTACCACTTCTGTATCATCCGTATATGACGGAGCGGGGATATCCCTTGTAACGGGCTCCGCAGCGGGAGACGGCATCTCTCTTTTGACATCGGCGGGAGCCGCTGCTTTTTTCTTTTTAGCATCTGCCGCTTCCATGATCTTACCCATGACAGAAACGGCAATGATCAGCAGCCAAAGTGCCACAAACACTATGAGCAGACCGGAAACGACCACCGTTCCGATATACCCCCATTCCATTTGCATAATATTCATCCTTTCGGGTGCGATTTGGTATTTTAACGCAACTCATTTTATTATAGCATATCTTTTCACGACTTTCAAGCGGATTTTGAGATTTTTTTTACTGTGTTCAAAAACATTGACAAATCCCCGTTCAGGACTTATAATATAGTATATATTGTATCCCGGCAAAAAACATCCCGAAATGAGCGATATTTATGAAAAAACTATTGACAGCGCTGATGATACCCTTTATCATTTGCTCCTGCACACAGACAAAAACAGCGGATGCGGCAGTGACATCCTCTCCCGATACTGTTTCCCTGACGGAGGGCAGTGCAAAGGAGCAGGAGGCTGAAAGCTCCGCTTCAAGGAATATGTCCCTTATAAGCATAACCACGTCCGATCCATCTGCAGGCACCGCTTTTGCAGAAAAGCCGGTTAATGACTATGTGGCACGCTCCATAGCCTCATGGACACCGAATTATGAGATGCCCCCCGCACCTTACTACGAAAAGTGCAGTGTGAAGTATACGGGCACCGACGGCTCTGTGACCGAAGGAGAGGCTGAGGTCAAGGTCAGGGGGAACTGGACCACAAACTACGAAAAAAAACCTCTGAGGATAAAATTCGCCGAAAAGCAGAGCCTGGGAGATCTGGCAGAGGGAGAAGCATACAAGAACTGGGTGCTCCTGGCAAGCTACAAGGATCTTTCTCTCGAAAGGGACAAGGCTGCCTTTGCGATGGCGGAGGAGATACTGGGAAAGGACGGCTACTATGTCTCCGACTGTGAGTTTGCAGAGGTGGAGATAAATGGCAAATACTGGGGAGTGTACCTTCTGGCAGAGCAGCAGGAATGCAATGAGGGCAGAGTGGAGGTGCCGGAGCCCTCAAAGGGGGACGAATCTCCGTATGTGGGCTACTTTATGGAGTTTGACGGCTATGCCAAGAATGAAGAACCCCTTTCAGCCTTTTTTCCGGACTATGCGGATAACGCTCCTCTCACCCCTTTTGACGGTGTGGGCGGAAGCGGAAGGACCATCAGACCGAGGGCACAAAAAGGAGAATGGCGGGACGAAACGGGCATCACCATAAAGAGCGATGTGTATTCCGCAGCACAGCACGACATGGCGGAGAGCTTCGTGAACAACTGCTATGACATAATGTATTATGCCGCATATGAGGACAAGGCATATGTAATGACGGAGGATCTGAAGGATATAAAGCCCGCAGACATCTCCCCGGAGGAGGCTGTAAAGGCTGTGGTGGATGTGCGCTCACTGGCAGATATGTACATCATGAGCGAGATCACCTGTGATGCGGATGTGTACTGGTCCAGCTTTTTCATGTCGGCAGATCTCAGCGAGGGCGGAAAGAGAAAGCTCACCTTTGAGGCTCCGTGGGATCACGACTCTTCTCTCGGGAACAGGGACAGATGCACGGATGGACAGGGAATGTACGCCGCAAACATCGTCCCGGATGTGAACCTTTTCTACGAGACAGTGAACCCGTGGCTTGCGGTGCTGATGAATGAGGAATGGTTCAGGGATATCATCCGTGACAGGTGGACGGAGGTCTACGACAGCGGAATCTTTGAGAAAACGGCACAGAGCATAAGAGAGGACAGCAGGAAGTATTATACGGAGTTTTCCGCAAACTATGAACGCTGGAGCAATATGAAGGACAAAAGCGCCATAAAGGGAGAACTCAACAAAAACACCGCAGCACTGAAAAATCAGACAGAGGCGGCAGAACAGCTCGCATCCTGGCTCGAAACAAGAGTGGCATACTTGAACGGCTACTGGCATAAGCAGTAAAGGAAACGCAAGAAAGGCGAAGAAATGAACAAGGTCTCTGTGATAATAGCGGCAGGGGGCAGCTCCTCACGGATGGGAGGCATAGACAAGCAGTTTGCGGAAGTAGACGGCATCCCTGTTCTGGCACGCTCCATGATGATATTTGAGGGCGTGGAGGAAGTATGCGAGATAATAGTGTCATGCCCCCCGGAAAAGGCGGAGAAGGTGAAAGCTCTTGCAGGGGAATACGGCATCGGAAAATTCTCCCACTGTGCTGAGGGCGGAAGGACACGTCAGGAGTCTGTCATAAACGCAGTTAAGACGGCGGCAGCCGAAAGCAATATAATAGCGGTACATGACGGCGCACGCCCGCTTGCGGGAAGGGATGCAGTAAGGCAGTGCATAAAGGATGCAGCCATATTCGGCGGTGCGGTGCTGGCGGTCCCGGTAAAGGACACCATAAAGGAAGCAGATGACGGTATGGTGAGGGATACCCCCGACCGCAGAAGGCTTTTTATGACCCAGACGCCGCAGATATTCGAGAAAAAGGGATTTATACGGGCGGTGAATTTTGCGATAGACCATTCGCTTGACTTTACGGATGACTGTCAGATGGCGGAGGCTGTGGGCATAAGGATAAACATCACCCCCTCGGACTATATGAACATCAAGATAACCACACCGGAGGATATTGTGATAGCCGAGGCACTGATAAAAAACGGCTGCGCCGATCCTGACAGGGAGATCATAAAGTACAGATGATAGAGCCTCTTTGTATGGATAGACCGGGCGGGAGCGGGCTCTGCCCGCAGATCACGGATGCTTTGCCTGCGGAATGAAAAGTTACCGAGCCTGTAAGTAAAGGCAAATCGGAAAGAAATGAACGGGTCACTGTCGGCTGTGCCGACCGCCTTGACAAGTAAGGAAAATTGTGTTAGAATTTGAGGAAAGTGTACCGATCAACTAAAGGAAGAAAGAGGAACTTATGGAAAAGAAGATAACGGATAACGGGCTGACCATATTTCTTGAAGGGCGTATAGACACCGCAAATGCGGATGACACCGAGCGGGAGGCATCCGAGATAAGAAAGGAATTTCCCGAGGGTAGCCTTACATTTGATGTGCAGAAGCTGGAATATATATCAAGTGCGGGTCTCAGGCTGCTGATGAAATTCAAGAAGAGGGAGCGCACGCTGGAGATAGTGAACGCATCGCCGCAGGTCTATGACATTTTCAGCATGACAGGCTTTACAAATATACTCACGATCAAAAAGGCTCTGAGAAAGATAGATGTTTCAGGTCTTGAGGTCTACGGAAGAGTGGGTCAGGGCATAATATACCGCCTTGACAGCGACACTATCGTGAAGGTGTTCAGCGAGGGCATACCGAATGAAATGATAGAGACGGAGCTGAATAAGGCGAAGTCGGCGTTCCTGGGCGGAGTTCCCACGACGATATCCTATGATATGGTAGACTGCGGCACAAACTACGGCATAGTTTACGAGACGATAAATGCGGTGTCACTGTCCTCGGCAATGAATAAAGCCGATGATGCGCAGCTTGAAGGGCTCATAAGCCGTTATACGGAGTTTATAAAGGAATTCCAGAATATGAAGTCGGATTTCGGGGAATTCGAGAATATAAAGTCCGTGTACCACAGAAATGCGGATATGCTCCTGAAATGGGCGAATCGGGACGAGGTCTCCGTGCTGCATGAGATAATAGACAATATCCGTGAATGTGAGACACTTCTCCACGGTGATCCTCACCCGGGAAACATAATACTCAAGGACGGGGAGATACTTTTCATAGATATGACGGAGATAAGCACGGGACCTGTTATAATAGATATGTCAGCAGTATACAGGAACCTTATCACCTCCGCCCGCAACACCCCGGATCTGTGCCGAAAGAATACGGGTCTCGACCCCGAGCGTGCCATAAAGGTGGGGTACAGGTTCTTTGAGCAGTATACCGGCATTTCCGACAGCAAGAAGATGGAGCAGTATATGCGTTCGCTGGGTGTGGTGTTTGCATTTAATGTGTGCGCCAACATCGGATTTTACGCTTCATTTAACGACTATGCAAGACAGCAGGCTCCCGCAGTGGTGGAAAACGTGCTGAGAAAGATAGTCCTGCCCAACAAGGATCTTATAGAGTATATGCTGTAAGCGCTCGGCTGCCGAATATCGGGAAAAGATCGCCCTGCTGTCCGAACAGATACGGACAGCAGGGCGTTTTTTAGAGTTCTGCAAACAACGGTTTTTCAGATGTATGTATCTTTGTGAAAAAAGCACCCTGTCTCACGACAGGGTGCGTTGATCTCATCAGTTGTTGATGAGCTTGTCGTTTTCGTTGTTCCAGCTGTAGAGCTTTCTAATCTCCTTGCCTACCTTCTCGGCGGGATGCTCGGAAGCCAGCTTTCTCATAGCCTGGAAATGTACCTGTCTGCCTGCGGGAGACATATCGAGCAGGAACTGCTTTGCGAAGGAGCCGTCCTGAATGTCGGCAAGTACCTTCTTCATGGCCTTCTTGGTCTCCTCGGTGATGATCTTGGGACCGGTGGTGTAATCGCCGTATTCTGCGGTGTTGGAGATGGAATATCTCATTCCCGCAAAGCCGGACTGATAGATGAGGTCAACGATGAGCTTCATCTCATGGATGCACTCGAAATAAGCGTTTCTGGGGTCGTAGCCTGCTTCAACGAGAGTTTCAAAACCTGCCTGCATAAGAGCACAAACACCGCCGCAGAGAACAGCCTGCTCGCCGAAGAGGTCGGTCTCGGTCTCGGTCCTGAATGTAGTCTCCAGAACACCTGCCCTTGCGCCGCCTATACCTGCCGCATAAGCAAGACCTAAATCCCATGCATCGCCTGTGGCATCCTGCTCAACGGCGATAAGACAGGGGGTGCCCTTGCCTGCCTGGTATTCGCTCCTTACGGTGTGACCGGGAGCCTTGGGTGCTATCATGATAACATTAACATCTGCGGGAGGCTTTATGCAGCCGAAGTGGATGTTGAAGCCGTGAGCAAAAGCAAGAGTCTTTCCTGCTGTGAGGTTGGGAGCTATCTCGGAAGCATAGACATCTGCCTGCTTTTCGTCGGGGATGAGTATCATGATGATATCGCCCTGCTTTGCAGCCTCTTCCACGCTTACTACTTCAAGACCCTGGCTCTTTGCCTTCTCTGCGCTCTTTGAGCCCTCATAAAGGCCTACGACTACCTTGACGCCGCTTTCCTTGAGGTTGAGAGCGTGAGCATGACCCTGGGAGCCGTAGCCGATTATTGCAACGGTCTTGCCGTCGAGCCTGCCGAGATCGCAGTCTTCCTGATAAAATATTCTTGCATCTGACATAAGAATTCCTCCTGTGTATTTGATTAAGAGCGTTTTGCTCTTTTGATCCTTGCTGCTGCAGGATGATGTATCTGTCAACCTGCCTGCTGTGCGCTCTCCTCCGCTTACCGGGAGGAGGAGAGATGCTTGTTTGTTCCGGTCATACCGGTTTGTTCCGGTCATACCGGTTTGTTCCGGTCATACCGGTTTGCTCCGGTCGTGCCATGGCCGCCGATCTTATCGGCTGCCGGGCATTTGATGGTGAGAGAGCCCTTCTGGATGGCTATGGTGCCCGTGCTCACTACCTCCCTGATGCCGTATCCCTCTATAAGAGCGTTGAAGCTGGCAATGTGCTCCGGGGAGTCGGATATCTCAACGGTCATGGTGGCGGGGGTCATATCTATGATCTTTGCTCCCATGACCTCGCATATGGTGAGTATCTCCCCACGCTGGGCGGGCTGAGCATTTATCTTTATAAGGTGGAGCTCCCGTGCGATAAGCTCCTCATCGGTGAGACTGCGCACCTTTATGGTGTCTACCAGCTTGTTGAGCTGCTTTTCAAGCTGCTGTGCGGTGTGTTCGTCCCCGTCGGCGACAATGGTCATCCTTGAAACCGTAGGGTCGTTGGTGGCACCCACAGCAAGGGAATCTATGTTGAAGCCCCTTCTGGCAAAAAGTCCGGAGATCCTGGAAAGTACGCCCGCATGGTTCTCCACAAGTACAGAAACTGTTATCTTCATTCGCTCACCGCCTTACAGAGTGGATTCAAGCTTGTAGACATTGCATTCGAGCAGATAGGGCTTCTTTGAGGAGACCAGCTTTTCTATCTTTTCCTCTGCCTCTGCCATGGTGGTCACTCTGTCTGCCTCTATGCCGTAGGCATTTGCAAGCTGTACAAGATCCGGGTAATTGTCTATATCGACTGCTATGGTGCGGTCGCCGTAGTTTACGGTCTGGAGCTCCCTTACCATTCCGAGACGCTTGTTTTTCATAACGATGATCTTGATGGGAAGGTCTTCCTGAACAATGGTGGCAAGCTCCATAAGCTGCATCTGGAAAGAGCCGTCACCGCAGACAGCCACCACTTCCTTGGACATATCCGCCATTTTTGCACCGATAGCCGCAGGGATGGAATAGCCCATGGTACCCATGCCGCCTGTGGTGAGGAAGCGGGAGCCCTCCTTGAAGCGGAAGTTGTTGCAGGTCCAGATCTGGTTCTGACCTACATCCGCTACGCATACGGTGTTTGCGGGGAGTCTGTCGGAGAGCTTCCTGATAAAGACCTTGGGGTTTATGTAGCCTTCGGTCATCTCATTGGTGCTGACCTTGTTCTTTATCTCCCTTATATCGTCGAGCCATGAGGCGTGGTCGTTGGTGTACTCTCCCTCAAGAAGCTCGGTGAGTATCTCGGTGCAGTCGCCTACAAGGGGTATGTCAACGGGGATGTTCTTCCCTATCTCCGCCGAATCTATGTCTATGTGGATTATGGTCTTGTTGCGGGCAAGGAAGGTAGGGGAGCGCACCGCTCTGTCGCCTACTCTCGCACCCACCATTATAATGGTGTCGCAGTTGTTCATGGCGGTGTTGGCGGAATTGAGCCCGTGCATACCTATCATGCCCAGATAGAAGGGATCATCCGTGGGGAAGATGCTGAGCCCCATCATAGTGGAGACTACGGGAACGGATGCTTTTTTTGCAAAGGCTCTCACCTTTTCCTCCGCACCCGAAAGGAAGACGCCGCCGCCTACGCAGAGAAGAGGCTTTTCAGCCTTGTTCACTGCCTCTCTTATGCGCTGTATCTGCAGAGGATTTCCCTTGAAAGCAGGCTTGTAGGTGCGCATACGTATCTCATCGGGGTAGGAGAACTCTATAAGAGCATTCTGCACATCTACTGGCACATCTATGAGAACGGGACCTTTTCTCCCCGTGCTTGCTATATAAAAGGCTTCCTTGAAGATGCGGGGTATGCGGGAGGCATCCTTTACAAGGTAGCTGTACTTTACAAAAGGCTCCGCAGCACCTGTGATATCCACTTCCTGAAAAACATCGCAGCCTATCTGATCCGTGGACACCTGTCCCGTGATGCACACAAGGGGTATGCTGTCCGCATAGGCTGTGGCAATGGCAGTGAGGATATTCGTGGCTCCCGGGCCGGAGGTGGTGACACAGACAGCAGGCCTGTTTGTCATCCTTGCAAAGCCGCTTGCCTCATGGCCTGCATTTGCCTCATGGCGCACGAGCACATGGTGAATGCTCCCTGCCTTGTATAATTCATCGTAAAAAGGGCAAATCGTGGCGCCGGGATAACCGTAGACGGTGGTTATACCCTCTGCCTCAAGGCATTTTACCATAGCCTCTGCCGCTCTGATCATTGCATTCACTCCGTTTCCTGTTTATTTGAATAAACACTGTATTCTATTATATTACATTTTTTCGGATAAGTCAACTAAAAATTTCCCATTTCGGCAGTCAATTTGCATTTTGGTCTTCACCGACAGTGTATACGGGGTGACCGTTGCTTTCACCCACATAACAGGCGATGCCGTCCATGGTCGAATAATCATAAATGGTCGCTATGTGGTCATATCTCTTTACGCTTCCCGCATATCCCTTGTCCTTCAGGCTGTAGACCATGAGATCTGCCTTTATGCCCTTTTCACCGAGTGCGCTTTTGATCCTGCGGTAGCAGCTCAGGATCTCGTCCTTGGTCATGGGGCAGGGCGCAGTGTCATATATCACCATGAGATTGTCGGAGATGTAGTCCTCAAATGAGGTGTTCTTATCGTAGTTTCTCGACGGGAAATGATTGTAGCCCCGTTCATACATATTCACGATATGATCCGGATATATTTCGTGTATGGTATCGGAGACGAGCCTGAGAAAATCATCGCCGTACTTCTGGTATATATAGTCGCTGCACACAAGCATATGGGACGGCCTTTCGTCCATCCCGTAAACTCGTATCTCCTTGCCGGGCAGGTCTTTGCAGGTGCAGTAGACATCACAGCCTGCCCCTCCCGGGAACAGAGCCTTTCTTTTTACTTTCAGCTCTATGCCGTAGCGTTCTTCTGTCTTGGAAACGGCGTGTGCTATGGACTTTGGGTGATTCCCTGCCGTAAAGCCGCAGCCCGTCAGCAGGGCACAGGAAAATACGACTATACCCAGAGGTATCAGCAGTAAAGATCTCATTGTTACTACCTCCTGTTCATCTTGATCCTGCGCATAGCTCTAAGCTGTGCGCAGACCCGCATGATGCTGATTCGTCCCCGTTGCATAGACGATCTGCGGCTTGTTTCTTGTTTATACTAATTTCTGACCGATGTATAGACAAGAAACAAGCCGCAAATGCTTGAATATAAGGGATTTGAGGCTTGGAGATCGTCTATACATCGAGGAAGAATTAGTATTATGCATCGGTCAGAGATCAGTATAAAAAAGCTGTGCCCGGATGTGGGGGCACAGCCTTGAAAAGTATCGCATCACGAACACAGAAAGCGCCCGATGCCCCGGACCCTTTCCGCCGCATACGATCAGTGATTGTTTATCATGTTGAAGAATGCACTGTAATCCTCGCTGGGAGGCAGTTCTTCCTTCTTTGCGGAGGAGGAGGGGACTATCTCCACATCGCTGTCGAAATTGGGGAGAAGAGGATCGAAAGCAGTCTGTGCTGCGGGCTGAGGACGGGGGTCGTTGTTGAAGGCTGCGGCAATGACAGTTATCTTCATCTCGTCTCTCATCTCCGGGTCTGTATACTGACCGAAAATAGTCTCCACGGAAGGATCGGCTGCATCGGAGATAAGCTCGATAGCCTGATCGATCTCGGAAAGGAGAACATCCTCGGAGCAGGCAACATTGAAGAGAAGCCTTGTGGCGCCGGAAATGGAGGTCTCCAGCAGGGGAGAGGAGATGACCTGCTTTGCTGCATCTGCTGCCTTGTCCTTGCCGGAGCCGTGACCCACAGCCATATGAGCGTAGCCTGCGTTTTCCATGATGGTGCGTACATCCGCAAAGTCAAGGTTGATGTCGCCTTCAACGGTGATAAGCTCTGCAATGGACTTCACGCCTGTCATGAGAGTCCTGTCCGCCAGTATCATGGCCTGCTTTATGGTAAGCTGTTCCTCAACGGAATCAAGAAGTGCCTGGTTCGGTATAACTATAAGGGAGTCTACATACTGCTTGAGCTCGGCGATGCCGGCTTCTGCGGTCTTCATCTTTGCGTCACGCTCGAATGCGAAGGGCTTTGTGACGATACCCACAGTGAGTATGCCCATTTCCTTGGCGATGGAAGCCACGATGGGAGCCGCACCCGTTCCCGTGCCGCCGCCCATGCCTGCGGTGATGAATACCATGTCCGCACCCGCAAGGGCTGCCTTTATCTCGTCCCTGTTTTCCTCGGCGCTGTCCTTGCCCACATTGGGCCTTGCGCCTGCGCCTTTGCCCCCAGTGAGCTTGACGCCTATCTGTACCTTGGTATCTGCCTTGGAGGAACCCAGAGCCCTGGCATCGGTGTTCACCGCTACATAGACTACGCCCTTTATGCCCTCTTCAAGCATTCTGTTGACGGCATTTCCGCCGCCGCCGCCAACGCCGACTACCTTGATAACTTCGCTGAGTTCAGCGCCGCTGTTGTCTACCATTATCATTCCTGAATCCTCCCGGGTCAGTCATACTGACTTATTTTCATTCGTATATCTATGTGAAAACAAATTTGTACAATCATTCGTATACCATTGTATCACATCAAAATCAATAATGCAAGAGATTTTTAAAAAAATATCAGAAATCAGCATATTTGTTAAAAACCAAAGAAAAAAGGCAAAAATAATTTACACATCAAGTTAGCTAAAGCTAACAAGAAAATTAACTTTGTGTTCACATATATTTCATTTATACCGCAGGAATTATTTTTTATTTGTGATAAAATTATATAAACACAAGGGAATCATCCCGAGATCAAGGAGGTCTTTTTTATGGCATATGTTATCAATGATGACTGCATCTCCTGCGGTGCTTGTGCAGACGAATGTCCTGTAGGAGCTATTTCCGAGGGCGACGGCAAGTATGTTATAGATGCAGAGGAGTGCATCAGCTGCGGCGCTTGTGCAGGTGTCTGTCCCGTAGGTGCTCCCAACGAGGAATAATACTGTACCCGGCGTGTGGCGGTCTGATATCCTGTGCAAAGCTGTGGGCTTGTTTGGGAGACCTGCATCCGCAGCAGATCGGCATAAGCAGTTTTAAATGTGATGAAAGGGCGGGAGATCCCGCCCTTTTGTTATTTTGACCCCTTTTCGGCGATATGGTGAGAGGGTTTTGGGAAAAATAACGATTTTCTCCATCCACGTTGAAATCATCAGCAAAAAGTGTTATCATTTGGATATAAAAAAAGACAGGAAGGAAATATACAGTGAAAAGAACAGTGATCGCAGCTGCGGCAGCAGTTCTGCTTTTCTGCGGCTGCTCCGAGGTAAAGGAACATGATGTGCAGACTCTTCCCGCCATGACTTCGGGATCCCTGACAGACGAAAGCACAGAGACCTCCGCCGCCGAGGAGACAGTTACAGAAGAAAGCAGTGTGTCCTCCGAGGAGAGGACGGAGACTGTCACCGAGAGCGAAACGACGCTCCCGGAAGAAAATGTGACCGAAGAAACACAGTCCGAGACCGAGGAGACGGCACAGGAAACCGAGCCTGCCGCCGCAGAGTCCGGGAGCGGTGTGTCCGCTTTTCTCGGCAACTGGTACGAGCCTATTGCGGGCAGGGGATACATGACCGTAACGGAGACCGAGGGCGGATGCCACTTGCAGGTGAACTGGGGTTCAAGCGCCTTTGAAATGGCTGCATGGGACATAGATGCCGTTTACGACGAGAGCACAGGCACCCTCAGCTACGACAGCGGCACATACAGGCTCCTCACCTTTGCGGAGGACGGTTCGGATACCGTAACGGAGGAGAGGACTGTACAGGGTACGCTGGAGATAGATGACAGGGGGATGCTGCTGTGGGCGGACAATGCCTATGAAAACGACGGACCCTACGAATTTGCACACGAATAATACAGATCTGTCCTTTCAAGAGCTTGAAGCCTTCGGCATCAGGGAAAAGCAAACATCCGACCCGTAAAGAGCCGGATGACACGCTTTGACGAAAGATGTCAGGAAACAGGAGCCATAAGGATCTTGCCTACGCCTCTGTACACATTCACCAGACCCTCTCCGGAAGCTGCGGAGCCTAAAAGTGTCTTTGTGGTGCGCTCTACGGTGAATTTCAGGGATTCGCTCCATGCGATAGCCATATTGCCGTCGATCTTCACGCAGTCTGTGGGCTCGGTGAGCTCCATAACGATAAGCTCATCCCTTGGGACAGGGCTTTCGAGAACGGCTATGCCCTTGCCCGTGAGGCAGGTGTTGAAAAGACCCTCACCGCCCAGTGCAGCGGATGAAAGAGTGTTCCTTGCCACGACCTTTGTATCTACCGTGTCTTCGCAGGCGTAGAAAAGGGAATCCTCTATGACCATGCCTCCCCAGTCGCCTATCTCTTCAAAGAGGATGTGCTTGTAGGTAGGCTCAAGAACTATGGTGCCAACGCCCGTGTAGCGGGGCTTTACTGCGCTTTCCTTGGTGGCTGCCGCACCTATCAGCTTTTTTGCCAGATCTCCCGCACCTTTTATATTGGTCGCAGCTTCCACATTGCCTGCCATCCACTGCATGGCGCCTGCCTGAACGACTATGCCGTTTCCTTTCAGCTCGGCTGCTACCTGTCTCTTGCGTACTCCCATCTGGGAAGCGAAAAACTCATTCTGAGCGGTGAGGGCATTTACGGAAATATCTCTGGAATATTCGATCAGGGAGAAGCAGCCTGCATGGGAAACTGTTTTGCGGCAGGATGTGTTGTTAAGTACATTGGTATTTACCATAATAACTCCTTTCGGGGGATGTGACGGATACTTTGTATCATCATACATTAGTTTGAGAAAAAAATCAAGGGATTTTGTAAAATTTCACGAAATTTTTAGCTGAAAGAGCGGTGGAACGATGAAGGTACTATTTATTTCCGAGGGAAAGATATTTTGTGCGGAGAATGGGAAAAAGTATGAGATACCCTGCGAAAGGATAAGCAAGTACAAGGCAGCCATATCCGACATCAACCGCAGGAAGGAATGGAAGAACGGGGAGGGTGCACGCTTCACCGGGATGATGGAACGCCGTGTGGATGAGAACAGTGTATATGCAAAGGCGGTGGGTGTGACCCCCTACGGGGACGGGCTCATCTATGCGCTTATGCTGGACAGCTCCGTGAATATCTACAGCCGCAGCTACGATCCTTCGGACACTTCGGAAGGCCTTATCATCTCGTCTAATGATTTCGGGACGGAAAGCATAGCATACAACGGTGAAAAGCTGGCTTTTTCCCAGAATTTCGGGGAGGAATCCCACATATCCGTTCTTGAACCTCCTTCCGCTGCCTATGATGAGGTAACAGAGGGCGACTCGAAGGAAAGGAGCCTGCATTTTTCCAATTGCAGAAAGGATCGTCTCTACTTCTCCACTTCCGGCAACGGCAGGGATGAAAACGGCTTTCTCCGGGCACAGGGGCCTCTTGGCGGCGCCTATGCGGACATAGATACGGGGAACATGGGAGAACTGCTGTCCGATGACAGATACGACTATATCTCCCTGCAGGATGATGAGCAGGGTAACCTTTATTATATAAGGCAGCCCTACGGCGGAGAACACCCCGACGACAGGGTCAGTGTGGGGGACATACTTCTGGCTCCCCTCAGGCTCCTGAAAGCACTGGGGAATTATCTGAATTTTATGTCCGTCATGTGGGGAGGCCGTTCCCTTGACGGAAAGGATCCCGAAAAGATGCTGACGGAGAGGGCACGGAACATGGCACCCAAGGATATGATCATCGACGGGAATGTGATAAGTGCCAAAGAACTTGCAAAAAAGGACGATGAAGACGGCAGATCCATCATACCCTTATCGAGAGTGCTGATAAGAAAGACGGGGGATGAGGAGGAAGTGCTGGCAAAGGGCGTACTGGATTTCCATATAAAAGGTAACACCCTTATATACTCCGACGGACGCAGCATCTACACTCTTGAAAACGGCACAAGGGAAAAGGTGTGCAAGGCATTCCTTGCGGGTAGCCTGCATATAGTCTGATACTTATCCTTCCTCGATGTATAGACGATCTCCAAGCTGCAAATGCCATATATTCAAGCATTTGCGGCTTGTTTCTTGTCTATACATCGGTCAGAAAACAGTATGAGAAATAAGCTGCCCTTTTCGGGGGGCTTCTTCGCAGACCGTTATTTGTGTGAATATCGGTGCCGTTTATTATCGGTGTATTTTTAAATGTACTGCAAAAACCGCTTAAAATAAATATGAAAGCTGCTGCTTGTGCAAAATGTATATTATTTCTGCCTTTGTTTGTAGAAAATTCTACACGGCGCAAATAAAATTTATCTTGCAATAGATGATCCTATGTGTTATAATTGATTTTGCGTTACTGCGATGATATGCGATGAAGCGGGAGGTTGCTTATACCTTTGGCGCTTGCGTTAAGCCGGAGGCACTAAGGGAATTTCCGCAGAGTATGTCCGATTTTAAACCGGGCGGATAGCGCAGCCTGTATGATGCTCTTTCCGGGTCAGTTCTGACTCGGCTGAAAATGAGAGCACGACACACACGGCGGCGTGGATAGTCCCCCAATACTTTTATGGAGGCGATCAAAATGGCAGACAGCGCAAAGATCAGGATAAGGATAAAGGGCTACGATCATGCGGTAGTCGATTCGGCTGCACAGAGGATCACCGAGGCTGCCAAGCGCAGCGGTGCAAAGGTCTCCGGACCTATCCCTCTCCCTACGGACAAGGAGATAATCACCATTCTCCGTGCTGTTCACAAGTATAAGGACAGCAGAGAGCAGTTCGAGCTTCGCACTCACAAGAGGCTCATAGATGTACTCCGTCCCACACCGAAGACCACCGAAGCACTTCAGAATCTCGATCTTCCTGCAGGCGTTGATGTTGTGATGGAGATCAAGTAAGATCTTCACGGAACCTTTTCAAAAGGGTTCGGAAAAACATCCGGCTTGCGGTCTAATGTCGGGGAACCGACCAATTAAACGTAGGAGGAAATAACATGACAAAAGCAATCATCGGTAAGAAGATCGGCATGACGCAGATCTTTGACGAAACAGGCAAGGTCATCCCTGTTACCGTAGTTGAAGCAGGTCCCTGCGTAGTCGTTCAGAAGAAGACTGTTGAGAACGACGGCTACAGCGCAGTACAGTGCGGCTTCGGCGAGATAAGGGAAAAGCTTGTCAACAAGCCTATGAAGGGTCACTTCGCAAAGGCTGATGTGGCTCTCAAGAGAACTCTCAAGGAGTTCAGGCTCGACGACGCTGATAAGTACAATGTGGGCGATGTCTTCAAGGCAGACACCTTTGCAGTAGGCGACATAGTAGATGTGTCCGGTACTTCCAAGGGTAAGGGCTTCACAGGTACCATCAAGCGCAACAACAACCACAGACTCAAGGAAACTCACGGTTCGGGCCCTGTTGCAAGACAGGCGGGCTCCATGGGCGCCTGCTCCTCACCCTCCAGAATATTCAAGGGTAAGGCTCTCCCCGGTCAGATGGGTAACGAAAAGGTAACTGTTCAGAACCTTGAGATAGTTAAAGTAGATGCAGAGAACAACCTTATCGCAGTAAAGGGTGCGATCCCCGGTCCCAAGAACGGTATCGTTACCATAGTTGACTGCGTTAAGAAGGCTTGAGTAAAGGAGGAAATAATATGCCAAATATCAAGGTACTCGATATGGCAGGCAACGAGGTTTCCGGGATCGAGCTTTCTGAGGCTGTGTTCGGCATAGAGCCCAACACCGCAGCTATGCACACAATGGTAGTAAACTACCTGGCAAACCGCAGACAGGGCACACAGTCCACCCTTACCAGAACTGAGGTAAGAGGCGGCGGAAGAAAGCCCTGGAGACAGAAGGGCACCGGTCACGCAAGACAGGGTTCCATCCGTGCTCCCCAGTGGACACACGGCGGTATCGCTCTCGGCCCCAAGCCCAGAAGCTACCGCTTCACTGTGAACAAGAAGCTGAAGAGACTTGCTATGAAGTCTGCTCTGTCCACCAAGGTTATAGACAACAATATCATCGTTCTCGACAAGATCGCACTTGACGATTACAAGACCAAGGATATTGTAAAGATGCTCTCCGCAGTGGGTGCAGGCGATTCCAAGGCTCTTATCGTAATGCCCGAGGTAGATGCAAAGGTCATAAAGAGCGCTGCAAATATCCCCGGTGTCAAGACTGCTCTCGTGAACACCATAAATGTATATGACATCCTCAACTATGACAAGTTCATCGTTGTAAAGGATGCCGTTGCCAAGATCGAGGAGGTGTACGCATAATGCTCGCACAGGATATCATCATCAAGCCCATCATCACAGAGAAGAGCATGAGCCTTCAGGGCGAGGGCAAGTACACTTTCAGGGTCGCAAAGAATGCCAACAAGATCCAGATCAAGCAGGCTGTTGAAGAGCTGTTTGATGTGCAGGTAGCTTCCGTGAACACCATGAATGTTCGTGGCAGAGCCAAGAGAGTAGGCATGAGCAGAGGCTTTACTCCCGCATGGAAGAAGGCTATCGTGACCCTTACGGAGGGTTCCAAGACTATCGAATTCTTCGACGGTCTCATCTGATGGAGCTTATCCGTCAGAACGTATATATGGGAATGTGATTTCCCGCAAAACGATAGGAGTGATTTAAGTGGCTATCAAGTCATATAAGCCTACTTCTCCTTCAAGACGCCAGATGACTGTTACGGATTACAGCGAGCTGAGCAAGGTAGCTCCCGAAAAGAGCCTTCTTGCTCCCCTCAACAAGAAGTCCGGCAGAAACAATACCGGTAAGATCACCGTTCGTCACAGAGGCGGCGCCAACAGGAGAAAGTACAGGATCATAGATTTCAAGAGAGACAAGCAGGGTATGAACGCTGTTGTCAAGACCATCGAATACGATCCCAACAGAAGCTCCTTCATTGCTCTTGTAGAGTATGAGGACGGAGAGAAGAGATATATTCTCGCTCCCTACGGCCTGAAGGTAGGCGACGTTGTAAGATCCGGCTCCGATGCGGATATCAAGCCCGGCAATGCACTGGCTCTTTCCGATATCCCCGTTGGTACCTTTATCCATGCCATCGAGCTTTATCATGGTAAGGGTGCTCAGCTCGTAAGAGCTGCAGGCAACATGGCACAGCTCATGGGTAAGGAAAACGGCTACGCTCTCGTAAGGCTTCCTTCCGGTGAGATGAGAAACATCGCTCTCAACTGCATGGCTTCCATTGGTCAGGTCGGAAACATCGACCACGAGAATGTGAACCTCGGTAAGGCAGGACGCACTCGTCACAAGGGCTTCAGACCCACCGTAAGAGGTTCTGTCATGAACCCCAACGACCATCCTCACGGCGGTGGTGAAGGTAAGTCTCCCGTCGGCAGACCCGGCCCTGTTACACCTTGGGGCAAGCCTGCTCTCGGTCTCAAGACCAGAGACAACCATAAGGCTTCCGACAAGTTCATTGTCAAGAGAAGAAACGGTAAGTAATAAACTCATAGGGATCATAAAGGTATGCACCTGCCGTGACCGCATAGGGACAGCGGCTCGTGCATAGCCTCGATCGAATAAAACGGAGGAAGTAAGACATGTATATTTTCAGGGATCCCACATATGTATTTCTGATATTGGGTGCGATCATAACGCTGCTTGCCAGTGCCTTTCTGCACCTGACATATAATAAGTATAAGTTTAAGCACAACAACAAGGGCCTGACCGGTGAGGATGTCGCAAGGATGATCATTCAGTATGAGAATCTGGCGGGAGTCGGCGTGGGGCAGGTTGCGGGTTCTCTTACGGATCACTATGATCCGAGGAATAAGAGAGTCTGTCTGTCGGAAAGCGTATGCAATATGCCTACCATAGCATCTGCAGCCGTAGCGGCTCACGAATGCGGTCATGCCATGCAGCATAAGGAAGAGTACATGCCTCTTAAGTTCAGAAGCGCTCTGGTGCCTTATGCCAACATAGGCTCCAAGATCGGTATTCCCATCATCCTGGCAGGATGGTATTTCGGACTGGACTTCAGGCTCCCGAACGGTGATATCTTCAGTATCGCCTCGCTCGGTATATGGATATTCT
>ODAI010072516.1_pt1 | contig 31886 bp, 25 predicted proteins | sample 1539321 | NCBI WGS metagenome assembly ODAI01 (sample SAMN02144231, study PRJEB22623) | gut metagenome | biome: sheep rumen | host: Ovis aries | place: New Zealand
CGGCCTCCCTGAGTATTATGAGGATGCTGACAAGATGGAGCAGCTCATGAACCGTCAGGCAGAACTTCAGGATATAATCGACTCTACCGATGCGTGGAACATGGACAGCAAGCTGGAGCGTGCCATGGCTGCCCTCCAGTGTCCTCCTGGCGACTGGAGCGTGGAGAACCTTTCGGGTGGTGAGCGCCGTCGTGTGGCTCTCTGTCGCCTTCTCCTCTCCAAGCCTGATGTGCTCCTGCTCGATGAGCCAACGAACCACCTTGACGCTGAGTCAATCGACTGGTTGGAGCAGCACCTCCAGCAGTATGAGGGTACGGTCATTGCCGTCACTCACGACCGCTACTTCCTCGATGATGTGAGTGAGTGGATTCTTGAGCTTGACCGTGGCGAGGGTATTCCTTGGAAGGGCAACTACTCAAGCTGGCTTGAGCAGAAGTCAAAGCGCATGGCTCAGGAGGAGAAGACGGCGAGCAAGCGTCGCAAGGCTCTCGAGCGTGAGCTGGAGTGGGTTCGCATGGCGCCTAAGGCTCGTCAGGCAAAGGGTAAGGCTCGTCTTAACTCTTACGACAAGATGCTCAATGAGGAGCAGAAGGAGCGTGAGGAGAAGCTTGAGATATTCATCCCTAACGGCCCTCGCCTCGGTAACAAGGTCATCGAGGCAAAGCACATGGCTAAGGCTTTCGGCGACAAGGTGCTCTTCAAGGATCTCAACTTCAATCTTCCACCTAACGGCATTGTGGGTGTCATCGGTCCTAATGGTGCTGGTAAGACAACCATGTTCCGCCTTATCATGGGGCTTGAGACGCCTGATGCCGGTACGTTTGAGGTGGGCGAGACGGTCAAGCTTGCATACGTTGACCAGCAGCATAAGGACATCAAGGCAGACGAGAGTGTGTATCAGGTGGTGAGCCAGGGCAACGAGACGATTCGTGTCGGCAACCGTGACCTCAACGTGCGTGCTTATCTGAGCCGTTTCAACTTCAATGGTGCTGACCAGGAGAAGTTGTGTGGTGTGCTCTCTGGTGGTGAGCGTAACCGCCTGCATCTTGCCATGGCTCTCAAGCAGGAGGGTAATGTGTTGCTCCTCGATGAGCCGACGAACGATATTGACGTGAACACGCTTCGTGCGCTTGAGGAAGGTCTTGAGAACTTTGCTGGTTGTGCGGTGGTCATCAGCCACGACCGTTGGTTCCTCGACCGTATCTGTACCCACATCCTTGCTTTCGAGGGTGACGGTGAGGTGTTCTTCTTTGAAGGCTCATACACTGATTATGAGATTAACAAGGCTAAGCGTCTTGGCATCGAGGAACCTAAGCGTGCTCGCTACCGCAAGCTGATGGAGGATTAGGACAGCTGCAAAAACTCAAAACACAGAGAACACAGAGAACTCAGAGGGGTTCTCAGAGTAAAACTCTGTGTACTCCGTGTCCTCTGCGTTGAATTATTTCTTGAAACACAGAGAGCAGAGGGCACAGAGGAATAATAATTTCTCAAATAAGGAAAACTCTGTGTACTCCGTGTCCTCTGCGTTGAAAAAATCTGTGTCCTCTGTGTTGGGAAAATCTTTAACACAGAGAGCGCCAACTTGTTCGCACACAATAAAAAAGTAGTAATTATTTGGTGTTTAGTGTGAAATGACGTATTTTTGCAAGTGGAATAGATAATTAAAACTTAATTGAGTATGGATGCTGTATCAATGAATAATCTCCTGAACTATCTGCAGGGGCTTTCTCTTACTGCAAGCAACCGCAAATGGCTTGCTGGCAAACTGATAGAGCCACTTGAGGAAAAAGCCAGCGAGAGTGATGTGGAAATCCTTGACGGAATAAAGAATTCCTTGCAACAATTCAAAGATTATAAAGAAGGAAAAATAGAATTCGGAACTTGGGAGGAACTGATGAATGAAATATAATTTTCTATACGCACCAGAGTTTCTCAAGGCCGTTAAGGCACTTGCCAAACGCTATCCTTCCTTAAAGAGCGACTTGCAGGAGTTCCGATGTTCTCTCGAACAGAATCCAGAACAAGGCGTTGACTTGGGTAATGGTGTGAGGAAGATTCGCATGACCATTAAAAGTAAAGGTCGAGGCAAGAGTGGTGGTGCACGTGTAATAACGTGTAACATAATGGTTTCGTGTAGCGAAATGAATATTGCCTTCTTGTATATTTACGATAAGGCGGACACTTCTTCCATCAAGAATGAAGCAATAATACAAATCAGGAAGAATCTCGGAGTGTAATAATTCTGTTTCCTCTTTGAGCACAGAGAACACTGAGGGATAATAATTCCTCAAATAAAGAAAACTCTGTGCACTCCGTGTCCTCTGCGTTGAATTATTTCTTGAAACACAGAGAGCACAGAAAGCAGAGGAATAATAATTCCTCAAATAAGGAAAACTCTGTGTACTCTGTGTCCTCTGCGTTGAAAAAATCTGTGTTCTCTGCGTTGAAAAAATCTGTGTTCTCTGCGTTGAAAAAATCCGTCTTTCGGACGAGCGGAGTAAGATATATTTTTCACTATTCACTTTTCACTTTTCACTTATCTCGGGCTTTATGTCAATCGAAGAAGAAATACTATCATTGAGAAAGGAGCTGAATCAGCACAACTACAACTACTATGTGCTGAATCAGCCGACTATCTCTGACTATGACTTTGACCAGATGATGAACAAACTTCAGGATCTGGAGATGTTCTATCCACAGTATGCTGACCCTAACTCTCCTACGCAGAGGGTGGGTTCGGACCTTAACCAGTCGTTCAGGACGGTGCCTCACAAGTACCCGATGCTGTCGTTGGCTAACACGTACAACGAGGCAGACATACGTGAGTTCTATGAGCGTGTGAGCCAGGGTCTGGAAGGCGAGGAGTTCGAGGTGTGTTGTGAGATGAAGTACGACGGCCTCAGTATTTCGCTCACCTACGTTGACGGCAAGCTCGTGCAGGCGGTGACGCGTGGCGACGGCGTGCAGGGCGATGACGTGACAGCCAACGTGCGCACCATCAGGAGCATCCCTCTCACTCTCCGTGAGGGGCTTGGCTATCCTCACGAGTTCGAGATACGTGGCGAGATACTCATGCCTTGGACATCGTTCGAGGCGCTCAATGCGGAGCGTGAGGCAAAGGAGGAACCGCTCTTTGCCAATCCTCGCAATGCGGCTTCGGGTACGCTCAAGTCGCAGAAGTCGTCGCTCGTGGCAAGTCGCAAGCTCGATGCCTACCTCTACTATCTCCTTGGCGACGACATCCCTGCCGACGGCAACCACTATGACTCTATCCGCATGGCTGAGTCATGGGGCTTCAAGGTGACACAGGGGATGCGCAAGTGCAAGACGGTGGAGGAGATACTCGAGTTCATCGACTACTGGGACAAGGAGCGCAAGAACCTCCCTGTTGCCACCGACGGCATCGTGCTCAAGGTTAACTCGTTCCGTCAACAGCGCCACCTCGGCTACACAGCCAAGAGCCCTCGATGGGCAATAGCATACAAGTTCAAGGCAGAGCGTGCCTGCACCCGTCTCAATGAGGTGACCTATCAGGTGGGACGTACGGGTGCTGTCACTCCTGTGGCAAACATGGATCCCGTGCAGCTGGCAGGCACACAGGTCAAGCGTGCGTCACTCCACAATGCCGACATCATTGCCGAGCTTGACCTCCACATAGGCGACATGGTGTATGTGGAGAAGGGTGGTGAGATTATCCCTAAGGTGGTAGGCGTGGACAAGGACAGCCGTAAGGAAGGTATGCAGAAGGTGGAGTTCATCCGCACGTGTCCTGAATGTGGTGCACCGCTCGTGCGCTACGAGGGCGAAGCTGCACACTACTGTCCTAACGATTCTGCCTGTCCTCCGCAGATTAAGGGACGCATTGAGCACTTCATCTCCCGCAAGGCGATGAACATCGACAGCCTTGGCCCTGAGACGGTGGACGACTTCTATCAGCGTGGGCTCATACACAACATAGCTGACCTCTACACGCTCACGGTGGCTCAGGTATCGAACAACAATCGCAACCGTGAACTCTCTGCACGTAAGATTGTGACAGCCATCAAGGACTCCGTCAACGTGCCTTTCGAGCGTGTCGTGTTTGCCATCGGCATACGCTTTGTGGGTGAGACGACAGCCAAGTTGCTTGCACGTCACTTCAAGACGATGGATGCGCTTGCCAGTGCGAGTGTCGAGCAGCTCCTTGAGGTGGACAAGATAGGCGAGGTGATAGCCGAGAGCATCTGGCGTTATTTCCGAGACGAAAGGAACGTGGAGATTCTCGCGCGCCTTCGTGAGGCAGGTCTTCAGATGTCCGTGTCGGAGGAGGACCTTGCCGGTCAGACGGACATCCTTTCCGGTCAGAGCATCGTGATAAGCGGTGTGTTTGCCAAGCATTCGCGCGACGAGTACAAGGCACTCATAGAGAAGAACGGAGGCAAGAACGTGGGCAGCATATCCAAGAAGACATCCTTCATTCTTGCAGGCGAGAACATGGGTCCTGCCAAGCTCGAGAAAGCCGAGAAACTGGGTGTGAGGATAATGAACGAGGAGGAGTTCCTCAGCATAATTGAAAATTAAGAATTAAGAATTAAGGAAACGCAGAGGGCACAGAGAACGCAGAGGGCACAGAGATTTTATCTGAAAAACCCCTTATCCCCAACTTAGCGAAGCGATCTCACTGACCGCAGGGAAGTAACGGGGCAGCCTTCGGGCGGGGAGATGATAGTTGATAATTGACAATTGAGAATTGATAGTTTATCGAAGCGGCCTTACTGACCGCAGGGAAGGAATTAAGAATTGTTCCTGATGAGTAGTTATCAATGGAAAATTGGGAGAAATGGACTGATTTAGTAAGATTTAACAAGTTGAAAGCATCAAGTTTATTTTAATTTGCGTATATTTGCAGCGCAAAAAGAAATCGGAAAACAAGCATCAATAAATATGAAAACTGTTGATATCAAAGACTATGCAACCTACATTGGCATTACGATGCTGATGAAAGGGCTTTCTGTTAGTCCGCTTAAATTACAGAAGATTCTGTATTATGAGCAGGCTTGGCACATGGTGGGATTTGGCAGAGAGAATACACTGTTTGCAGATGCTCCAGAGGCATGGGTAAATGGCCCTGTATATCCAGATATATATCATATTTATAAAGACATGGTTCCAGGCATGTGCGATCATCTGAGGTATGAAAACTTCAATACAGATGAAGATAATGCAAGCAAAATGAGCGAGGAATTGGCAGAAAAGATGCAACTGGAGAAGGAAGAACTGGATTTAACCGAACAGGTTATTATGCTTTATGGCTCAAAGACACAGAACCAGTTGATTCTGTTGACTCATAGTGAGAAACCTTGGAGTGAGAAGCGTGAAGGTCTAAAGCCATACGTGTATTCAAACAATCCAATATCTTTGGATACCATGCATGATTACTACAAGGCACGTTATGATCGTAATAGAGCAAAGAAAGAAGCATGATAAACTTATCACAATTTGATACCGAAAACATACAACCAGCGAGCCTTGGTGATCGCTTAACCGAAGAAGATCTTGTGGATTCTCAGGATCAGTGTATTTCAGTTCAATACAATGCGATAGACCTTGGTGATACGAAATATGGTTTTAATCAAGGTTTTGAAGGCAATGAGGCTAATATGTATTTTGAACGCATGAAAGAGTTCTCTGAGAATACATTAAATAAAATCAGGGATAACTCAAGCTACAAATTACATTTCAACAGGTCTGATATTCGTGGAAATCTTAAGGAATTGTTTGATTCAATAGATCCAAATATTGCAAAAGTCAATCCTTTGATTTTTCACTTTGCCCTTGATCCGGACAATAAGAACTATGCAGACAGAGAAAAGAATATCCGTAATCCTCGCATATATTTTATGGTGGGCAGAAACGGCATGATACATATTCTTTTCTTTGATCCTTATCATGAGATAAGTCCAATAAAGAAACAAACAAAATAAAGCAGCTTAAAACGGCTGCTTTATTTGTTCCTGTCTGTGTAAACAAATTGTCGCGACAATGTCACGACAATTACCATGGTCTCGTTTCGTGGTGTTATAATAGCCCTGTCGGTAATTGTGCTGACAGGGCTATCTGTTTTGGGGTTATTTGCCCCCTCCAACTCCCCAAAAGGGGGAGAGTCTTGACGAACGAGGTGTCTCTTTCTCCTCCCCTACGTGGGAGGTCGGGAGGGGCCTTACACCATTGCGCTTGCTCCGAGTGCTCCGGCGATGGCGCTGAGGATTGCGATTGCGAGCTTGATGATGGTGTCCCACTTTGATTTTGTTTCTGGTTTCATAGTTTTTGAGTTTTTTAGTTTGTGAGTTTGTAAGTTTTTTAGTTCTTGCGGAAAAGGTTAAACGCAGAGGGCACAGAGTTGTTCAAACCATTTTTTTTGCACGAATTATCATGTAATTGACCACGAATAATCATGAATATTTTTTTAACGATTTAATTATCACAAATAGATTTCGATGCCGAAATCATAATTAATGATAGTTGGCTACGCTTAACTAAAGTTTAGTGTTAAAATTCATGACAATTGGCTACGCCGAACTAAAGGTTTATGGCAAAGTTTAGAGTGGTAATTCGTGTTTTTCAAAAAAATACCATCTCCGTGCCCTCCGCTTTCTGTGTTGAAAAGCTATTAGCGATGGAGTAACCCAGTCCCCTCCCTGTAGGGAGGGTTAGGGTGGGTCTTTAGGTCTTTAGAAGCTTCCGTTGTCCTCGCTGCCTCCGCTTGGGTTAGGCGTTGTGCCTCCGCTTGGTGTCACGGTGACGGTGCCGTCGGGCAGGGTGACTGTGCCGTCTGCGTCCATGTACTTGTAGATGACCTGACGGACGTTGCTGAGCTGGAGGCTGCGCTTGAGAGCCTGCGCCTTGCGGTAGATGTCCGTGCCGAAAGGATTTGAGACGTTAGGCTTGTTGGCATTGAGCCATGCTGTCACTCTTGCTGCAAGAGCCTTGAACTTGTTCTGCTGCTCAATCTGTTTCTCTGTGGCAGGTCCTGTGTAAGGATGACAGAGCTTGCTGGTGTGCATGAGACCTGAGCTGGAGTTGAGCGTGATGCTTGTGTCGCTGTGAGAGCAGATCTTGCCACTCATTCCCTTGATGATGTCGATTGGGATAATCTTCATAGTACGTTGTGCCTTCCTCTTGACTACCCTTGATGTGTTGTGTTTGTGTCGTAGGGTAGGACGCTGATGCGAAGGCTTTGAGCGTCTGGGTGAATAAATAACTTTGTTCGTCAACAGGAGAGGTGCTGTTTGGTCGTTTTTTTTCTTCGATACTCCTTCGGTAGGTGTTCGATAGGATGTTCCTCTCTTTGTTACACTACAAAGGTACGAAATGTTTTTGATACTGCCAAAACTTTTCTTACTTTTTTTACGATTTGTAAGCAATTTCTTTTACCGTGAGAAAAGCTGTTGCATGCACTCGCTACTGGTTACTTTTTCATCTTTGGCTTCGCTTCCTGTTGAGCCGTGAGAAAAGTGTGTAATGTCCTATTATTGTTTGGTTTATTGTATAGTCTTTCGCTGATGCTGATAATGCTAAGCGTTACCCGTTACCCGTTACCTCGTCTCGTTTTATGTCTTTATCATGCTTTGACACATGACGAACTTCTCTAACGGAAAGAAAATCTTTTCTTCCTTTGAGAAAATAATATATAATAATTTGTAATTAATTATTTTTAATATTATATTATAATATATTATATATATTATAATATAATATTAAGTTCAGTTATGATGGTCATAGTCATAATAAAAATTGAGGGGTGGTAACGGGTAACGGGTAACGCTTTTGTGAGCAATGAATCTTGGAAATCATCCATGCTAAACTGGGTAGTAGAAGCAAACTTGTTGATTTTTAATCTTCCACGGAGAGCACAGAGGCGCGGAGTCTTTTCGTTACCATTCTTATCTCGTAGAGGAATTTAGAGTACACAGAGGTCGCTCATGCTCCGAGGAGGGCACGGAGACCTTGGAGATAAGTCCGACAGCGTCGGATAAATTCATCATATCAGGAATAAATCTTGTTTTTATGTTTTTCTTTTTTTTTATGTTTTGATACTTGACGAAATTTTCAATTGATTGCTGTGAAAACAATAATCCATCGTAGCTACTCTCGACCATCAAATCCAAGGTTGACCGCCTGCAAGAGAACTTCGATATGATTTCTCAGGAGTGCGACGCATTGAAACAGGCAATTTTACGATAATTATTTGAATAGGCAAATGAAATCACTTATCATCATAATGTCCATAGGCAGAGAGCACATCAACGTGAACTTCTGTCTCGAAAATGCGATATACCAAACGATGTTTCTTGGTAATCTGACGACTCCAGCGATTCTCAGGCTTTCCTTTCAGTGGTTCAGGATGTCCAGTGCCAGTTTGAGGATGCTCAGCAATCTCATTGAGCAGTTTGACAACTTTCTTGAAAGATGCAGGTTCGCTACGCTTCAGTTTGATAAGTCCCTTTTGGGCTTCAGGAGAATAAGTAATAGTGTATTTCATTAGAGAGAATTTAGCCAAGCATTCATTTCGTCTTTATTCGTGAAAGTGACACCTTTACCCTCAGCAATATCTTTCTCTGCCTTGTCAATACGGGCAAAGAACTCTTCTTTTGTGAGGAGCGTCGGATCTGCTTTTTTCTCAGCAACGAGCTTGTGCAAGTATTTTGTAGCTCTTCTTAAAAGATTCTCGTCTTCAGCAATTATGCTCATGTTTCGGAGCAGTTCTGCATTAAGTTGCATGGTTGTCATACTAAAATATATTTTATTACAATTGCAAAAGTAAACTAAAATTCTAAAATTACAAAATAAAACAAGAAAAAACAATATATATAAACGAAGCTCAGACACGGTTTAACAAGATAGACCCTAAAACTGTTATCTGTTATTTTGACTTTTTTTATCATGTATTGATTCTTGACGTACTTTTCAGTTTATTGCTATAAGGACAATAAAAAATAATTTGAAAAGTGTATTTTTCTTACGTTAATAAAAAATATACATTAGTATAAGTATTTTTGCTTAACGCGGTTAGCCTGAGACAGGTTTAACGCCGTATAATAGTGAGGCATTTTCAGCGGATAACAGTTAAAGGTCGTCCAATGATAATAATTTTGCCTCAAAGACATGCAAATAATCTGTCTCTTGGTAAGAGACGAATGATTGTGTGTGCGACAGATGGTTCATAGGTGCGTGTCTGTCTGTCGTTTGAGATAAATAGCACCAATCTACTAAACAGAGTAGATACTCTTGTGGCATCCGCGGAATGAAAAACAAGCCACGGGAGGAAGAAAGCGCTTTCGCTCTGCTCATAAATCGTAAATGATTATGAGCCAAAAGGCGAAAAGTGCCCTGGCGCTGGCATATAATTGCGTCATCAGTTTGGGTTGGACTCACGCAAAGTTGCGTGAAACATACAAAATCACATTGCCTACGCTGCGTCGTATAAGAAGTGGAGTGAAGGGTAAGGTGAGTACAGATGGGTATTGCCTTAAAGTGTTCGTCTCTATCCTCAATGAGGAATATGATAGGAGAGTGGCTAATGGTGGTGACGGACGTAACGAACTGAATATGGCTTTCAGAGAGATACTTCTTGCTCAGCTTGACATACGCAAGTGAAATAATCGGGGTACATCCTTTCACTAAGCATTGAATTGCTTCGGTATGCTTCATACCTTTGTCGTGTCAATGAAAATCATTGATGTTCTGGCCAGAACAATTATTAATTTATTCATAAAATATAAAATGATATTAAAATATAATAGACAAATGATTTCTCCTCAGCAGCAGTTATGGGAGTTGTTGACGGAGGCGCAGCAGAGAGTCGTGAGAGTGGCTTTCAAACGAATAAAGAAGCGAGACCAGAAGGACTTGTGCTACGGGCTGATTGCTAAGCTACGATTCGGCGTTGACAGGAAGTATGCTGACCCTGTGATGCAGTTTATCTTCGAGACAATAATCGAGTCAATGAAAATGATTAAATAATAAAAATTTATAAATAATATGAAACAAATAAATTTTAGATTGGACCGTATGGTTCGTCTTATTCCGCTGAGCGGAAAGACAAGTGTCAGTATCAATACAACTGGCGAGGTGACAGTTGCTGAACAGGTGAAGAACAGCACACCACGTAAGAAGAATGTGGTGATAGCCTCTACACGCAATGCCGTGTTGATGGCTTCGCCACTGGGACATAACAGGACTCTGAAGGTGATATTGCCTGAGGGAAGGGCTACGATGAGTGAGTTCTTCAAGGAGATTGTGGAGCTGTTCAAGCTTGTATTCTGTAGGTAATCGATTTTTAAGGTTTCGCAAGTTTTTATCTTGCTAATTTATGGAGTTAAATGGAGTAAAAAAGATTAAAAGGAAGTAAAAAAGACGATAGCCTGTTTGCCAAATAGTATTGACATTGTAATGTCTCTTTACTCCATTTTACTTCTCTTTACTCCTCTTTACTACAAGAAAAGAAATTCCTAAACTTGACTTATTAATATTTTATAATATGAAAGGAAAAGAAAAATACAATATCACAGTGCGTGATTTGCCTCCTGTGTTGCGTGGTTTCTGGAATCAGGTTGACAATCCAAATTTCAGTATAGCCAATGTGTTGTGTGCACTGGTATGCTTCAGTGCAATGAGTCCTCGTCTCGTGTTCCGCTATGCCTATGACAAGGTCATGCACCATCTGCTGTTGCAGTGCATAGTGGTGGGACAGAGTTCGGACGGTAAGTCGTTCAGTCGTAATGTGTATAAGCTCATCCTTGCTCCACTGCTTGCCCTTGACCATGAAGCCGAGATGCAGGAACTGGAGTATGCTGAGCTGAAGCGCACCAAGGGGCAGTCAAAGGACAAGCCTAAGGAGCCTGTGACGGTGAAACGCTGCCTGATGAAGTTTACGAAGAACAAGATTGTGAAGCGTGCCCACATGTTTGTGCGCAAGTATGGTGAGCCTCTTTCGTTCTTCATCTACACAGACGAACTGTCAACTCTCGTGGAGCGCAGGGGCAGCTATGGCGACCTTCGTGACATAGGCAAGTTGGCATACGACTGGGGCAGCGAGACGAGCGTGGATACCAACTGTGATGCTTCGTACAATGCAACGGTGGACATCAACTGGTGCAGCATCTACAACACTACTCCTAAGATATTGTACAAGTACCTCGACAAGGATGCTTGTGAGTCGGGCAACGTGAACCGTATCATCTTTGCCCTGCTGGGTGACCTGCTTGGTGAGCCTGCACCCGAATTCAGGGAACTGACCAATGACGAGCTGGCTCTTGTGCACCACTGGCAGGATGTGCTGATGGGGGAGACGTATGGCGATAATGACAATCTGCAACCTGTGAAGGAGATACCTATGGGGTGGCTCGACAAGGACGTGAAGGCATGGTGTACACGTCAGCGTGAGATGATAGGCAAGACCTGTTCCAATGCCCACAACTGTTTCTACAAGCGTGCCAGTACGAGTGCTGCAAGGCTTGCTGCCATCGCTTATCACCTGTGGGACGAGAACGAGAAGCAGAGAAATCATGTGCGCCGACTCTATTATTTTTTTGCCGACTACATACTCCACAATCAGCTTTTGCTCTTTGGTAAGATGTATGAGCAGACCATTGTGAATATTACGGGGGATGCTGCTGACGAGGGTGACGACAATGTGCCTCTCTATGACCAGATGCCTAAGCGCTTCAGCCGTGAACAACTGAAGGCTAAGGTCAAGCAACTTGAACTTGGTACGCTGCCTCGACAGTTCCTCTTCAAATGGCTTCGCAAGAAACTCATTCATGAGGTGGAAGGCGAAAAGGATGTGTACGAGAAGAGCGGATTATGAATTAAGAGTTAAGAATTAAGAGTTAAGAACTAAGCGAAGCGGTCTCACTGACCGTAGGGAAGTAATTATGAATTTTGAATTATCAAATTTACGTTCTTTGCCCATTGAGGGTGTGGCAGAGAGACTGGGATTGAGGGTGAACAAGCATAAGTGCTTGTGTCCGTTCCACGATGACAGTCACCCTTCGTTATCGTTCAGCGTGAGTCGCAATACCTACAGATGTTTCGTGTGCGATGCTCATGGCGATACCATCGACCTTGCGATGAAGGTGCTCGGAGTTCCTTTCAGGGATGCGTGCAAGTGGCTTGCTGACGAACATAATATCATCACCACGGAGTATGCACCAGCGGTGAAACCTGTCAAGTCTTATCCTCCCGATGTGGAATATCTGTCGAGCCTTGTGAGTCGTCCTGTATTGAATCAGGTGGCACGTGATTTTCTCTTCGGTCAGCGACACTATAATCCCAAGGTGGTGGAGTGGTTGGGCATCAGCAGCATCATTGAACCCACTCCATGCTGGAGGGCTGGCAAGCAGTTCTACGATGCTCCTTCGCTACTGTTTCCGTACCGTGACATTGACGGTAGGGTACTGAATGTGCAGAGTCGTGCGTTGGTAAAAAAGGAAGGTGTGCCACGTTTCCGTTTTCCACGCAACAGCAGTATTCACGTGTTCAATCTCCCCATACTCCGCTATCTCAAGGATAACGAGCCACTCTATGTGAGTGAGGGTGTGACCGATTGCATAGCACTCCTCAGTTCGGGTAAGAAAGCCATAGCCATCCCTTCGGCAACGACACTCAAGGATGAGGATTTTGCTCGCCTACGTTCCCTCCACAAGGGATTGAACCTGCATGTATATCCTGACAATGACACCCCAGGCGAGAGACTCTACAATAATCTGTTGGATGTTGCCAACTGCATTGGTGCCTGTCTTACGAGGCATGAACTGCCCGAAGGGTGCAAGGATTTTTCGGATTATTACGTGAAAAGCTCCCCGACAATTCTAAATTAAGAATTAAGGAAGCGCAGAGTCACAGAGAACGCAGATAAAGCCCCCCGACCCCCAAAGGGGGCGGCCATTCGGGCTAAGTCATTTCTAATTACTCATTACTAATCGAAAGGTCATCCTCCTATCTTAATCCCGATGGCTGCCCCGTTATTTCCCTGCAGTCAGTGAGATCGCTTCGCTAAGTTTGGGGAATAGGGGGCTTTATCTCTGACAACTCCGTGTCCTCTGCTCTCTGTGTTTATCTACAAATCTCACTACCTTTCGCTACGAAATAAGAATGTTGTGAGGTTGAAAATAAAAAAAGTAAAAAAATAATTATTGTTTCGTAATAATTTTGTATTTTTGCACCATATTTAGAAAACAACACAGATAATAAATAATATGTCACGAAACAAATTTACGGGCTTGGGCGTTGCGCTCATCACTCCATTCACGAGCGAGGGCGCAGTTGACTACACCGCTCTCCGCCGCCTTCTGGATTACCAGATATCTAACGGGATAGACTTCCTTTGTATCCTTGCAACAACGGGTGAGACACCTTGTCTCAACGCTGAGGAAAAACAAAATATAATCGATATAGTAAAGGAGAAGGTTCAGGGACGTAACATACCTATTCTCTTGGGTATGGGTGGCAACAATACTGCCGCTGTCATTGAAACCATCAAGAATACGAACTTCAAGGGAATAGACGGAATCCTCAGTGTATGTCCTTACTATAACAAGCCATCACAGGAAGGTCTCTACCAGCACTTCAAGGCAATAGCAGAAGCAAGCCCTGTTCCTGTCGTTCTCTACAACGTTCCTGGACGCGTGGGAGTGAACATGACGGCTGAGACAACACTCCGACTTGCTCGTGACTGTGAGAACATCGTGGCCGTCAAGGAGGCAAGCGGCAACTTCACTCAGATAGACGATATCATCAAGAACAAGCCAGCCGACTTTGACGTAATATCAGGTGACGACGGAATAACATTCCCACTCATCACACTCGGTGCCGCAGGCGTCATCTCCGTCATCGGAAACGCCCTTCCTAAGGAATTCAGCCGCATGGTTCGCCTCGCTCTCAATGGCGACTACCAGAACGCTCTTACCATCCATCACAAGTTCACGGAACTGTTCAAGCTGTTGTTCGTGGATGGTAACCCTGCAGGAGTAAAGGCTATGCTCAGCAGCATGGGACTCATCGAAAACGAACTTCGCCTTCCTCTTGTACCTGCCCGCATCACTACGATGGGCGAGATTAGTGCAATAGTGAAGGAACTTAATATTAAGTGCTAATATTAACTCAACTCTTTAGCTTGTAGTTAAAATGGAGTAGTTATCTTGTAGTTATTAGCTTGTAGTTAAATTGTAGTTAAAATGTAGTTATATAGGAAGATAAAGAGACGAATGACTGTTCGCGGATTTTAAGAAGAACGAAACCATTTTGCGATGAGCATTCGTCTTTTTAACTCCTCATTAACTCCACGAAGTTAACTCCTCTTTTTAACTCCTTGCAAGTGAAGCGTAAGCGAAACTTGAATGTAAATATTATTAATGGCCACTAAACAGACAACAAAGAAATCAACTCAGAGCAAAGGTAAACTGAAACCAGAGGTCGATGACGGTTCTTCGACTTTGAATGCGTATGAGGGCGTCGGAAAGCAAAGTCTATCCTTTTTTGGTATAGGCTTTGCTCTTGTGTTATTTGCCATCTTCATGCTCATTGCCTTCATATCATACCTCTTCACGGGTGACGTGGATTATTCACTCCTTGACGGCAATGGCGACTATGACAGCCACGACATAAGAAACGTGTGCGGCTCACTGGGCGCAAACACAGCATTCTTCTTCCTCAACAACTGCTTCGGCCTTGCCTCATTCATCATTCCTCCGTTCTTCATCCTCGTAGGATTCCGACTGATGAATGTGTACAGGATTAAGCTTGTCAAGAAGTTCATCTTCTCGGCACTGTTCATGCTCTGGCTCAGCGTGTGCCTTGCCTTCATTGGTACTTACATCCCATATCTTGACCGCTCGTTCCTCAAGCTCGGAGGAATGCACGGCATCCTCGTGATTGACTATCTCGCTGGACGTGTGGGAGTGCCGGGTATCATCTGTTCGCTTGCACTCTTTGCTGTCTTCTTCCTCGTTTACATCAGCACTAAGACGGTGGAAGTCATCCGTGGTCTTTTCCGTCTCTCCTTCCTCAACAAGTTGAAGGAGAAGCGCCGCCTCAAGGCAGAGGCAGCCGCTGCTGCTGCCGCTCTTGCTGCCGAAGCCGCAGCCGCCGAAGCACTCAATGCTCCAGTGGAGACGGAAGATGAGGAAGGCGAGGACAACGTGGAAGACGATGACGTTGATGTGGCTGAGGACGAAAGCGACATTACCGATGCAGAGGGCAATGATGCAGAGGCAGAGGATGATGAGGGAATCGTCGTGGACGATGCCGAGTCAACTGATTCTCCTAACACCATCTCTCTCGACCTCACGACAAATGAAAAGGACGATGCCCTTGCCATTGCAGATGCACTCTCTGCACTCAATGCACAGGGAATCACAAATACAGAAAGCGAAGAAGAATCCTTGGACACTCCTCATGGAAATGCCCAGAGGGTAGGGGAGGAGAATGACGGTCTTGACCTCGATGTTACCTTGACTCAGACAGAGCGTGGTACGGGTGAGATTGTCCGTGACTTTGACCCTACTGCTCCATACGACCCACACTTGGATTTGGAGACATACAAGTATCCTACTCTTGACCTCCTTGAGAGCAACGGTGAGAGCTCACTCCCATCCATCGACATGGCTGAGCAGAATGCCAACAAGTTGCGCATTCAGCAGGTGCTCAAGAACTTCGGTGTGGAAATTGCAAGTATCAAGGCAACGATAGGTCCTACAATCACGCTCTACGAGATTGTACCTGCCGAGGGTACGCGTATCAGCAAGATTCGTAACCTTGAGGACGATATTGCCCTCTCACTTGCTGCCGAGGGTATTCGTATCATCGCTCCTATCCCTGGCAAGGGAACAATAGGTATCGAGGTACCGAACAAGAAGAAGTGCATCGTGTCAATGGAGAGCGTGCTCAGTAGCCGCACTTATCAGGAGAGCACAATGGAACTCCCATGTGCCGTGGGTAAGACAATCTCCAACGAGGTGTTCATGTTCGACCTTGCCAAGGCTCCACACCTTCTCGTGGCAGGTGCCACAGGTCAGGGTAAGTCAGTAGGACTTAACGCCATCGTGACTTCACTCCTCTACAAGAAGCATCCATCCGAATTGAAGATTGTGATGGTTGACCCTAAGAAGGTGGAGTTCAGCATCTATTCTCCTATCGAGAACCACTTCCTCGCACGTCTTGAGGAAGAAGAGGATTGCATCATCACGGATGTGCAGAAGGTTGTCAAGACACTCAACTCACTCTGCGTACTCATGGATACTCGTTACGACCTGCTCAAGAAGGCAGGAGTGCGTAACATCAAGGAATACAACGCACTGTTCAAGGAGCGCAAGCTTAATCCAGAACACGGCCACGAGTTCATGCCTTACATCGTCGTTATCGTCGATGAGTTCGGTGACCTTATCATGACTGCAGGTAAGGAGGTTGAGCTTCCTATCTGTCGTATTGCCCAGTTGGCACGTGCCGTGGGTATTCACATGATTATCGCCACTCAGCGTCCACAGGCAAGCATCATCTCAGGTGCAATCAAGACCAACTTCCCAACGCGTATTGCGTTCAAGGTAAGTTCGATGATGGATTCACGCGTTATCCTCGACCGCTCAGGTGCCAACCAGCTCATTGGTAAGGGTGACATGCTCTACCTTGCAGGTGCAGAGCCAGTGCGTGTACAGTGTGCATTTGTCGATACTCCAGAGGTAAGCAACATCTGTCACTTCATTGCACGTCAGCAGGCTTATCCACATCCGCTCTATCTCCCTGATGTTCCAACTGAGGGTGATGGCGACATGGGTGGCTCAGGCTCAATGGACAGCAAGCACCTTGACCCACTCTTTGCCGAGGTTGCCGAGTTCGTGGTAAGCACTCAGCAGGGTTCAACATCCATGATTCAGCGTAACTACTCAATCGGCTACAACCGTGCCGGTAAGATTATGGATCAGCTCGAGAAGATGGGTGTAGTGGGCAAACAGATTGGCTCTAAGCCTCGTCAGGTCCTCATACAAGACCACTTGACACTCGAGAGTTTGTTGAATTCGATTGGATAATCTGTAGAAGTTATGAATACAGAAGTTATGAAGATATTCTTTTAAGATTCGACGAACAGACATTCGTCTTAACTTCAGCAACTCCTTTAACTTCTTAACTTCACAAAAAGATAAAGTATTTTTATGAAGAAGATAACAAGCATTATTCTCACACTCCTTGCCTTCCTTGCCGTTACGGACGTGAAGGCACAGGATGCAAAGAAGATACTCGATAAGTCGGCTGCGGCATTCACCAAGGCTGGCAACGTGAAGATAGGATTCTCTGCCAATGTCAATGGCAACAATGCAGGAGGAACGATATGCATCTCAGGCAACAAGTTCCAGTTGAACACAGGTGACCTTATCATCTGGTTTGACGGTAAGTCAATGTGGAACTATGTGGTGGTGAATGATGAGGTCAACGTGTCTCATCCGAGTGCCAAGGAAGTGGCACGAATGAATCCGTATTCATTCCTCACTCTATATAAGAAAGGTTATGACTGCTCAATGGGCAAGTCATCATCCACAGAATACGAGGTAATACTCAAGGGACAGAAGGGTAGTGCTTACAATCGTATCACGGTGCGAATGGCAAAGAAGACGTACCAGCCGACTTACATCAAGACAGAGGCTAAGAGCACCATGGAGATAAAGGTCAACAGCTTTGCCTCAAAGCAGAACTTCCCTGCCTCCACCTTCACTTTCGACAAGAAGAAATATCCGAAAGTCGAGGTCATTGACTTGAGGTAGGGGACAATTGATTATTGACAATTGATAATTGACAATTGATAATTGATAATTGATAATTAATAATTAACATGCCATCCGGGGCGCTCGTTCCCTTGGTAACTTCTCCCTCCCCATAGAGGGGGAGGGCTGGGGAGAGGGTCTGCTCTTAAACTTAAATTATTATGGAACATATTCGTTGCTTAATCATCGGCTCAGGTCCTGCTGGATACACAGCCGCAATATATGCAAGTAGAGCAAATCTCAATCCTGTGTTGTACGAAGGAATACAGCCAGGAGGACAGTTGACAATAACAGACATGGTAGAGAACTTCCCTGGACATCCAGAGGAAATATCTGGTAGTGAACTCATGGATCTTATGCGCGAACAGGTAGATAAGTTCGGCGTAGAGGTTCGTCAGCACATCTGTGTCAAGTCAGATCTCTCAAGTGCTCCTTACAAGTTCACGTTTGACGACGAGACAGAGGTGGAAGCTGATGCTGTCATCATCGCTACAGGAGCAAGTGCCAAGTTCCTCGGTCTTTCAGACGAAAAGAAATACATGGGACAGGGCGTGAGTGCATGTGCCACTTGTGACGGTTTCTTCTATCGTAAGAAGGTCGTAGCCGTAGTAGGTGGTGGTGACACTGCCTGTGGTGAGGCAATGTATCTTGCAAGCCTTGCAAGCAAGGTTTACCTTATCGTCCGTAAGCCATTCCTCCGTGCAAGTAAGATACTTCAAGACAGGGTACAGAACAATCCTAAGATTGAGATTCTCTATGAGACAAACACAGAGGGCCTCTATGGTGCTGACGGTGTTGAGGGTGCTCACCTTGTTCATCGTAAGGGAGAAGCAGACGAGCGTCACTATGACCTTCCTATCGACGGTTTCTTCCTCGCCATCGGTCACAAGCCAAATTCAGATGTGTTCAAGCCTTGGATTGAAACAGACGAGACAGGTTACATCATTACCGAAGGTGCTACTCCTAAGACAAACATCCCAGGAGTATTTGCCGCAGGTGATGTTGCCGACCCACTTTACCGTCAGGCAATCGTTGCTGCTGGCAGTGGATGCAAGGCAGCTATGGAAGCAGAGAAATACCTTTCTAATAATTAGGAATGAGGAATTGTTTCTAATTAACATGCCATTCGGAGACGTTTGGCTTGAACGCCTGTTCCCTTGGTAACTTCTCCCTCCCCATAGAGGCGAATGAGGGCGTAGAAGAGAGACTAAATGTCTCTCTGTCCCGAAATGAGGGGAGAGCAGTACCCTGCTCGACGGAGGTCAAAGAGGGCTGGGGAGAGGGTCTGCTTAAAAACTCACGAACTTAAAAACTAAAATAATATGCTTTCAGTAGAAGAACTTAATGACAGACTTATTGACCTCGCATTTGCTGAGGATATAGGTGATGGTGACCACACAACACTTTGTTGTATTCCTGCTGACTCCGTGAGCGAGAGCAAGCTCCTCATCAAGCAGGAGGGAATATTTGCTGGCGTGGAAATTGCAAAGCAGGTGTTCCACCGCTTCGACCCAACAATGGAGGTTGAGGTATATATCAAGGATGGTGCTCACGTTAAGCCTGGTGACATCGTGATGTCTGTAAAAGGTAAGGAACAGAGTCTCCTTCAGACAGAACGCTTAATGCTCAACATCCTCCAGCGTATGTCTGGTATCGCAACAATGACACACAAGTATCAGCAGGCACTCATCGATGCAGGTACAAAGACTCGAGTGCTCGATACTCGTAAGACTACTCCGGGTATGCGTATGTTGGAGAAGGAGGCCGTGAAGATTGGCGGCGGTATGAATCATCGTATCGGCCTCTTCGACATGATTCTTCTCAAGGACAACCACATCGACTTCTGTGGTGGTGTTCACAATGCAATAACACGTGCTAAGCAGTACTGCAAGGACAATCACAAGGACCTCAAGATTGAGTGTGAGGTACGTAACTGGAAGGAACTTGAAGAAGCTCTCGCAGAGGGTTGCGACCGTATCATGTTCGACAACTTCACTCCAGAGGACACTAAGAAAGCTGTAGAGCTTGTTGCCGGACGTGCCGAAACAGAATCAAGTGGTGGTATCACATTCGAGACAATGATTCCATACGCAAAGGCAGGTGTTGATTTCATCTCCTTCGGTGCTCTCACTCATTCTGTCAAGGGACTTGACATGAGTTTCAAGGCAGCAGGAAGTGACAAATTGGTGATAAAGTAATACTCATTATATGAATTGGTCAAAGTGGTTGTTGTGTTTTTTCAACAACCACTTTGCCGTTGAATATATAAGCTGTATTGCCCATAAAATGTTTTTTTATTCTTGTTTTGAATTTTTTCCTATGTTTTATAACATAAATTTCCTTTGTTATCATTAACTTTGTGTCCAGAATCAAAAAGAAAGAATAATTGAGCGAGATAGAAATAAGTACATTTTTTATATAACCTTTATTACAATCAAAAAATTATGCAGAAAAGAATTTCTCTTTTTGCTGCTTTCTTATTGTTGTGCGCAACAACAGTAATGGCACAGGTGACAACCTCAGGTATGAGCGGTAAGGTTACCGATGGCAAAGATGATGTAATTGGTGCTATCGTGGAAGTGACTCACACTCCTTCAGGCACACGTTACAAAGCAGTGACTAACTCCAAGGGACAGTTTACCATCAATGGTATGCGTGTCGGCGGACCTTACGAGGTCAAGATTAACTACATTGGTTACCAGACTAAGGTAGTTAACGGCATCACTCTCCAGCTTGGTGAAACTTACCGTCTCAAGACTTCTATGACAGAAGACACTAAGGAGCTTAGCAACGTCATCGTGACTGGTTCTGCCAGCAAGTTTGCTTACGAGAAGACTGGTGCATCTACCAACATCTCAAATGCACAGATTCTCGCAACTCCAACTGTCAACCGTAGCATTACGGACATCACTCGTCTCTCTCCTTATGGCGGAAACGGTATGACCTTTGCAGGTGCTGACGGACGTACTGCCAACTTCACGGTTGATGGTGCAAGTTTCAACAACAACTTTGGTCTCTCATCTAACCTCCCTGGTGGTGGAAGTCCTATCTCAATCGACGCTATTGAGGAACTTCAGGTTGTTATCTCTCCATTCGACGTTCGCCAGACAAACTTCATCGGTGGTGGCGTAAATGCAATCACTAAGTCAGGTACAAACACATTCAAGGGCTCTCTCTCTGTTTATCACAAGAACGAGCAGATGCGTGGAGACGCTGTTGAAGGCGAAGCTATCGCTGGCGCACGCGAGAAAGACCGTAAGACTACGGTTGTTGCAACGCTTGGTGGTCCTATCATCAAGGACAAGTTGTTCTTCTTCGTAAATGTTGATTATTCTAAGATTCCTACAATAGCTAACCGTTGGAGAGCTTCTGAGGACGGTGTAGCAGACGCAGACAACTATATCTCACATGCAAAGGCTGAGGACTTGCAGAAAGTTTCAGAACACGCAAAAGAATACGGTTACGATACCGGTTCATACACTTCTTTCCCTGCTGACGAGAGCAACTTGAAGATTCTCGGCCGCATCGACTGGAACATTAACGACATGCATCATCTCGCTGTTCGTTACAACTACACAAAGAACCGCAACTGGAATGCACCTAACCGCACATCTATGGATGGTGGTACACGTTCTGCCTATGACCGTATGGGCTTGATGGCGATGTCTTACGCCAACTCTATGTATGCTATGGATAACAAGGTTTATACATGGTCTTTCGACCTCAACAGCCGTATAAACGACAAATTCTCTAACCAGTTCCTCGCTACTTATTCTAAGATTTCTGATGTTCGCTACACAGATTCTGATGAATTCCCATTCATCGACATTCTTGACGGAACTGGAACAACTTCTAACTACATCTCTCTCGGATACGAGCTTTTCACTTATCATAATGCTGTTAACAACGACGTTGTAAACATCAAGGATGAGGTTACTTACTATCTCGACGCTCACAAGATTACTGCTGGACTCGGCTACGAATACCAGATGGCAGACAACCAGTACATGCGTAATGGTACAGGTTACTACCGCTATGCAAGCAAAGAGGACTTCATCAATGGCGCAGCTCCTGAAATCGTAGCCCTCACTTACGGTTACAATGGAGAGAGCGACCCAGCTTCACGCGTTCGTTACAACAAGGGTAGCATCTACGCTCAGGATGACTGGAACGTAAATGACAACCTCAAGCTCACTCTCGGTCTCCGTTTTGATGGTCTCTTCTTCAACAACTGCGACCTCATGACTAACAACGCTATCCTCGAGTACAACTACAACGGTCAGCACCTCGACACAGGTAAGTGGCCAAATAATACGATTACAATATCACCACGTGTAGGTTTCAACTGGGATGTATTCGGTGACCACAGCCTCAAGGTACGTGGAGGTACAGGTCTCTTCGCAGGTCACTCTCCACTCGTGTTCTTCACTAACATGCCACAGAACAGCGGTATGATTCAGAATGCCGTTAAACTCAACAGCGGTAATACAGATATGAGCCAGTTTGCTGGTGGTCTTGTTAAAGACGCAAATGGTCATGTCACTATCGAGGCTCTCAAAGAGAAGATTCTCAACACAGAAATTAAGGAAAAGGATGCAAAAGGAAATGTTGTTTACAACAAGCCTCCTTACGCAATCACTCCAGAGCAGGGTTCACTGCAATCTACAATCAACACTGTTGACCCAAGCTTCAAGATGCCACAGGTATGGAAGACTTCACTCGCTGTTGACTACAACCTTCCTGTTTCATTCCCACTCACAGTTACTGTAGAGGGTATTGTAAACAAGACTGTAAATGCAGCTTGCATCTCTGACCTCAGCATCCCTAACGTAGGTGGTTTCACTCGTTTCAACGGTGCTGACAACCGTCCTATCTATCCAGAGGGATTCCGTAACAATCCAAGCGCATTCGTACTCTCTAATACAGGCAAGGGTTACGGATATTCAGCTAATATCACAGTTACAGGTCGTCCATTCGAGTGGATGTCATTCATGGCAGCTTACACTCATCAGGCTTACAAGGAAATTACAAGTATGCCAGGTTCAAATGCTGAGTCAGCATTCACTTACGTTCCTACATACGAGGGTCCTAACAACATCCACCTCCACAACGCAATCAACACAACTCCAGACCGTGTTATTGCTTCTCTCACTCTTCATGACAAGAGCAACAACCACTATAGCTTCATCTATGAGGGTTGGAAAGGTGGCAACAACTACTCTTATATGATGGTTAACGACATGAACGGTGACGGATATAACTACGATGCTCTCTACATTCCAACAGATGAGGAGGTAGCAAACAAGCAGTTCCGCTTCGTTTCAGATGATGACCAGAATCGTTTCATGAGCTACGTTCATAACAGCGACTATCTCTCAGCTCATCAGGGTGAGTATGCAGAGGCTTACAGCGTTTACTCTCCATGGGTACACCGTCTTGATCTTGGTTACAAGCATGACTTCATCCTCAATACTGGCAAGATTAAGCATACTCTCCAGCTTAGCTTCGATATGAAGAACGTACTCAACTTCTTCAACTCAAGCTGGGGTGTACAGAAGTACCTCAACCCACAGATTGGCACAGAGGCGCGCATCCTCAAGTTTGAAACAATGGATAAGGACGGCTACGCTACATATTCAACTCCAACATCTATCAACGGAGACATCAAGACATTTGTACCAAGCCATACTATCGGCCAGTGCTGGTATGCTTCTATCGGTATCAAGTACATGTTTAACTAAACAACTTCGTAGAGACAAATTATGAAACTAAGAAATATAATCCCAGCACTCATTGCTGGACTCACAATGCTCGTAAGTTGTAACGACGACGAAGCAACTTATCTCGATAGTGTCCGTGTTTCACAGTCTATCGTTTCCCTTCCTGTTACAGGTGGTGACACAGCAATAACTGTAAATGCAAATTCTGCATGGGAATTCAAAAACGTTCCTGATTGGCTTAAGCTTTCTAAAACAACAGGTGAAGCTGGATTGTCAGAAGTTAAGTTCTCTGCTGAGGCAACACCTTCAACTCGTGAGGTAACACTCAAGCTCATGTGCGCAGGTGACTCACAGCTTGTCAAGGTAATGCAGTCATACGGCAAGGTAAAGATTCCAATCTCAACTTGTGCAGAAGTAAACGCTAATGGCGCTGGAAAGACTGTACACGTCAAGGGTGTATGTGTAAACATCGAAAACCCAGAATATGGTAACTTGTACATCAACGATGGTACTGGCGACCTTTACGTCTATGGTGTACTTGATGCTTCTGGTGCAAAAAAGAACTTCAAGAGCCTTGGCGTCGAGGTAGGTGACATCATAGAACTTGAAGGACCCGCTAAGATTTACGATGGGAAAATGGAGATGTATGACGCACGTCTTGCTGAAAAACCTATCAAGTCACTCGTAAAGGTCGATTCTCTATATGTTAACGATGAATTGTCTGACGTTGTACCTGCAGATGGTGGCAAACTGACAGTATTCATCACTTGTAAGGGTAACGGAGTTGATTACACAGCTTCTGCTGACAATGAGTCAATCCTCTCTATTCGCTCAATCTCAACAAAAGGAACTCAGTCTGTTTACACATTCAACGTAGCTAAGAACGAAGGTGGCGACCGTGCCTTTACTGTTGAATTCAACACTACAGATGATAATGGTACAGTTTACAGTTCACCTGCAAAGGTTAGTCAGAAGGGTGGAATCGTAACTGCTAATTGTAAGGAGTTCAACGCACAGGAGGACGGTCTTACTCAGTACAAGGTTCGTGGTGTAATCACTAAGATTGCAAACACTAAGTACGGAAACCTCTACATCAACGATGGAACTGGCGAAGTTTATGTATATGGTATCACAGACTGGAACGCTGATAACTTCAAGGTAGGTGACGAGGTTGTTCTTCAGAGCGTAAAGACTTCACACAATAACGCTCCTCAGATGAAGAATGCAGTAGTTGTTGAGAAGGTTGAACATGAGGTTAAGACAATTGCCGAACTTCATGCTCTCGAAGATAACAAGACTGTTTTCTATCTTGTAACAGGAACTGTATTCCACATGGAAGGTGAGAACGTCAAGTGGGATCTTCAAACTTTCGGAAACTTTGGTCTCAAGGACGAAACAGGTGAGATTTATGTCTATGGAGTAGCTGACGCTCTTAACGGTAAAACCAAGAACTTTGGTGCGACAGGCGTTAAGGAAGGTGACAAGATTACTATCCTTGCTTACAAGAATTCATACAAAGGTGCTAATCAGATTGTAGGTCAGTTCATCAAGAACGAACCTAAAGCAGATGCTACAGAATAATCCCACATACATACAAGAAAAAAGGCTTAGTTGCATGGTGCAACTAAGCCTTTTTTCTGATTTTTTGTGGAGCTGGAGGGGATTGAACCCTCGTCCAAACAAGGAAGCCATACGCTTTCTACATGCTTATTCCAGCCTTCGGTTTTCGTGATGTAACAAGACCTGGACCACCAATCACATCCTTATCCTCTAAATTTCATCCTACGCATGAGGCTACGTAGGACTATTCCCGAATTTTTAGCACCGCTTGTCTGGACGCTTCGGAACAACAGCTTCCAGGGCGATGTCTCGTTTCCTCGCCTGGCAAGGAAATAAGGCTAATCTACTATACTTCGATTAAGCAGCGAGAGCGTAAGAATTTTCGCCAATTAAACTTTTGCAGACTGATATTATAGTGAGGGCCAGCGACTCACTGCATGCTTACATACCACTTCATCTCGCTGTCAAATCCAGTCAGCCCCGACAAATGATATTGTTCTGAGAATCATTTCTATTAATGAATACTCATGTGGAAATGTTTATGAATTCTGCCGTAAGAAGTACATGCTCTGGTACATCTATCGGCGATAATTATTTGATTTTCCTGCGCAAAGTTACGCTATTTATTGATTTGCTCCAAAAAAATCAATGAATATTTTAATGATTTTGTATTCAAGTTTTGCAAATGGCCATCTTGTTAAGGTTTACAAAAGCTATGTCATGACTCCGTAGTGACTTCGTAGTGATACCGAAGTGACTCCAGGATGCCTCCGTTTCGGAACAGATAAACAACGGAAATATAACGGAGGATGAACGGAGGCATGACGTTATCACAACGGGAAATTAACGAGTAATTAGTAATAATGCACCTTAAAGGTTCAACGTGGTTAACTTACAGAAACAAGTTACTTATCTGTCTTTTAAGTGTGCATTACTTGCTACTACAGTCTAATTATTTTACATTTTATAATCGAAAAGTGCAGAATAATGGTGATTTGTTTTGTAAGGTGCGAAAAAAAAGTGAAATTTGCGAAATAATTTATGAAAACGTAAGTATTAATAAAGTAAAAAGCATGAAGAAAATTTCGACATTAATCTATGTCCTTACTGTATTGTTCGCCTTTTCTGTTTCTGCACAGGCAGAGACGTGGACATACACTTGGAACAAGAAAAAGGCAGAAGGTGGCCAGGGATTCTATAACACTAAGAAGGATATGTTATCCCTCGAGGCGGAAATAAATGGAATCAAATGGATGTTTAATTCCAACAGTTATGCAATTGTTTTCGCGGCTGCTGGTCAGCAGTTTGGTACAAGCTTGAATCCTGTTTATCATGGGGTCATGTCCACTCGTGGGTTCTCGGGAAAGATAAATAAGGTGAGCATCGTTGCCAAAAACAAAACTGAATCACAGAATGTGAAACTCAGCGTGAAGGTTAATAATAAAGAGTATGGCTCTGCTTCTACTCTTTCTCATAATGAAACGACATATGACTTCGTACCAGCGGAAGATGCTGCCGAAGCTGGCAATCTTGAGGTAATCCTCGACCAAGATGCAGAGAATCCAGGTATTATTATTTTCACAGCTATGACTGTGGAGTATGAGGGTGGTTCGGTCGTTCCTGTTGTTCTCAAGGATCCAAAACTTGACTTTGCGGTAAAGGAGGCTTCAATGTACGTAGATGACAATGAGAATCCTGTGAACAATCCTCTTACCAATCCGTTCAACGTATCTCCAATAACTTATACGTCTTCAGACAAGACTATTGCTATTCCTGACCAGAATGGTGATGTCTATTCTGCTGGTTCTGAGGGTGAGGCTATTATATATGCTATCTTTGCAGGAAATGATGAGTATCGTAGAGATACAGCTTCATACACAATCAAGATGGTACCAAAGCCTGTGACACCTGATCCTGTTGACAACACTCCTCTCAAGGCTGATTTTACGTCAGATATGAGTAAGACAACATACTATAAGATGGGATGGGATTCAATGGATGAGGCTGGCCTCTGGAAGTATTATGGTATAAATGAATCATCTTGGACTCTCTCTGCTGCCCCATATAATCAGGGTGTGAAGCCTTTCACGGTCTTTGACCCTCTAAGCAAGTACTCTCTCTCAATTATAGCAAGCGAGACAACGCAGGCTGAACGTGCCGTGTCTCCATCAATATCTGTTCTTCCTAATAGTGAGGTGGAGTTCTATGCTTGCTTCCATGGAGTATGGGTTATTGATGGTAAATGGAAGTTGAACATCTATGATATGGGCAACAACCAGCAGAAGGAGACTCTTGTTGATGGCTTCAATTGGGCACAGGAAACTGGTTTCGTCGGTCCTAACTGGGTTAAGTTCAATGCAGACCTTTCAAAGTATGCTGGTCATGAATGTGCGTTTGAGTTTACCTATGAAGGCATAAATGGTGATAACATGAGCATTGATGGTTTCACACTTAATCAGATGTCTGAGTCAAGTGAAGCCAAGATAAATGTTGTCGTTGGTCAGAAGGTACAATTCAAGAGTACTGGTGAGGGCACTCCAGAGTCTTATGAATGGACATTTGAGGGTGCTGACGTTACAACGAGCACGGAGGCAGAGCCTGTCGTTACTTACAGCACTCCAGGAGAATATTCCGTAACTCTCGTTGTCCGTAAGGGCGAGGAGGAGAGCAAGGTAGTAAGGGAGAAGGTTGTCATCGTAAAGGAACAGGCTCCAACAGCTTTGATAGGCTCAATCGAGGGTGCATACAGCTCACCATGGGTTATGGCATTTGTTCCAACTAACGTGCCAGTTAAGTTCACAAATGAGTCACTGGGACATCCAACAGAGTATAACTGGACTTTTGATGGTACAGACGTATTGACAAGTAAAGAGGCTACTCCAACTGTTACATACACAAAACAAGGCAAGTACGGTGCAAAGCTCACGGTTAGCAATGTTGCTGGTAGCAGCAATGATGAGGTTATAAATGCCATTCAGGCTGGTGGTTCACAGGATGTGTGGAACGTCAAGGCTGAGGAGTTGAATGGCATCGACATGATAAGTCATTCTTTCTTTGGCTACTATGGCGGAACAAACTGGCTCGGTATGAAATCATTTGCTGAGCGTTTCCACAAGCCATTAGTTCCTGCAAGTGTTGATAGCGTAACTGTCTATTTCGGTTGTGTCTCAACAGATACACCAGATTCTCTCATCACCGTTTCGCTCTGCTTCCCAGACGAGAAAGGTATGCCGGGCAAGGCTGTTGTAAGTAAGAGTCTCAAGATTTCAGAACTCAAATATGCCGATAATGATATCTTGGGTACAGACTTTGCTTTCGGAGAGTCAGTTGATATTAACAGCGATTTCTTCATCACAGTATCTGGATTCCCTAACTCAGGCTCAAATGATCTCGTGATGATGTTCGCCGTCCGTCGTGAACCTGGCTCATTCAATTCTACGTTCCATTATTTGGAAGATGAGGATGAAAATTATAAGCCACTTGGTACATATACTTGGTGTGAAAATGTTGATGATGCAGCATCATTCCTCGTGACTGCTCATCTTACATACAAGGATGCCACTACTGATGCTATCGTTGCTCCATGTAGCGAGGCTGGAAGCAAGGCTGTCTATTCAATTGACGGTCGCAGAGTGAAAGAGGCAGGCAAGTCTGGCATCTATGTCATCCGTGAAGGAAATGACGTTCGCAAGATTGCTGTAAAGTGATTGTGAGTTCGTGAGTTTTTGAGTTTGTAAGTTTTTGAGTTCTTGAGTTTTTACGTTCTTGCTTTTTTGCTTCTGCGATAACTTAAAAACTAAAAAACTAACAAACCTACAAACTAAAGAAGGAGGCAAGTGCAAAAGTGCGCTTGTCTCCATTTTTTTTGTGTGGGTGCTTCCTATTTGTGTGTAGCTTCCTTTAGCATAGGGCTGCTAAAGGGAATGAGAAACTATGCTTTCACCTTCTTTACACCTCTGACGGCTTCAGCCTCAAGAGTGTTGTCTGGCCAATAGTGCTTAGGATAGCGACGCTTGAGTTCCTTCTTTACTTCAAAGTATGTGCCTTGCCAGAAACTGCGGAGGTCCTTTGTCAGCTGTACTGGCTTAAAACCTGGGGAAAGAAGTTCCATGAGGATGGCAGTCCTGCCGTCGTTGATCCTTGGCGTGTCCTCCATACCGAAACATTCCTGTAGTCTTACTCTTAGTATCGGCTCTTCAGCACCTTGACGGTATTCCACCCTTATCCTGCTACCCGTAGGTACTGTGATGTGGGTCGGTGCAAGGCGGTCAACCTCCTGTTGTTGGTCGTACTGGAGTAATGACCAGATGACGGCACACATATCAATCTTCTTTAGTTCTGAAGCGTTGAGGCTTTTGCCTGCATAGTATGGCAACCATTCGACAGCCCTTCGGAAGAGTGCCTCCGTGGACACGTCGGGCAGTTCCATATCTTGATGCCACTTTTGTACTGTGTCTATCCGTTGTTGTAGGTTCTTCACATTGTCGTCTATAGTGAACATACTGAGACCGTACTTCTGCGAAGCTTCAGCAACGATACTGAGTGCATGGTCACGATTCATGTCGTTAAGTGGCTGCGAACTGAGGATGAGCTTGCCGATGCACAGCTCCTTACGTGCCACGAGCACTCCCTCCTTGTTGTCCCACTGGATGCGTTCTCTCTCTTTCGCTATATTGCGTATGTCCTTTGTGTCGAGAGGCGATGCAAGGAAGATGCGTCCGGAGCCGCGTTGGGCATTTACGCTTGCCACTGCAATCCACTCTTGGGCGGCAAGTGTGTCGTCCTTATCTACTGAAGCCGTGTCTCCGCTTGCAAGCATAAACCTCCCGCATCCATCCTTGTGTGTGGAACCGATGCGCTCAGGAAAGGCATTTGCTATGAGCCGTCCTGCGACACTTGAATCGACTGCGTCGTTCATCTCCTTGCTGCCTATCAGGCGTCTGTATTGTTCCGCCTCACGAATTATCTGTTCCCATTGTCTCTGTGATGATTGTCTTGCCCTTATGTTGCGTAGGGTATCTATGCGGTAGTTGATGTCTGCCGTCATGACTCCGTCAGCCATCGGGTCTTTGGCTTCGAGTAGGGCAGAGATGTCTGTGGCAAGTGACTTGTCCTCGTCCGTCTCTGCGGATATGAGCATACGTGCTATGCGTGGGTGACATGGCAGTTTGCTCATGCGTCTGCCGATGTCCGTTACCTTTCCGTCTTCTGTTATTGCTCCAAGCATCTGCAGCGTGTCGTTTGCCATGGCGATATTGGCAGTAGAGGGTGGGGTGAGCCACGACAGCTCATCCACATGGCACTCGCCCCATGCATATATATCCAGCATCATTGGAGTGAGGTCGGCATCAAGTATCTCTGGTGTACGGCACTCGTCCATCTTATGTTCAGTTGCCTTGCTCCATAGGCGGTAGCATACACCAGCGGCAACACGTCCGGCACGTCCGCTGCGTTGGTTAGCCATGTCCATACTTATCTGTACTGTCTGTAGATGGCTCATACCACTCTGTTGGTCGTACACCATCTTACGGCATAAGCCAGAATCAACTACTATCCTCACACCTTCGATGGTGAGTGATGTCTCAGCTACTGGTGTGGCAAGCACCACTTTCCTTTGGCCTTCCTTGCTTGGTGCGATAGCCTTGTGCTGGTCTCCGAAAGACTGCAGACCGTAAAGAGGGTAGATGCCAGTTGTGCCGAGTGAGTCGCCGAGGATGTTTGCACATCGCATTATCTCACCTTGTCCTGGGAGAAAGGCAAGTATGTCGCCGTCATGCTCCCGATGTGCTTCGATGATGTTGAGCGCAACCGCCTTGGCTATGTCGTCGGGAGTGGGGTAAGCATTCGTTACAAGGGCATCGCCTTTATGGATAATCTCTACAGGGAACATGCGTCCCTCGCTCTCCACTAAAGGAGCGTCAAGACGACGACATATGTCATCTGTATCAATCGTAGCCGACATGATGATTATCTTCAGGTCGGGACGAATGATTTGCTGTGTCTCACGTACGAGTGCAAGTGCAAGGTCACTGTTGATGCTTCTCTCATGGAACTCATCAAAGATGACGGCAGAGACACCGTCAAGTAACGAGTCATCCACAAGCATACGTGTGAGAATACCCTCGGTAAGCACCTCTATGCGAGTGTTGACTGACACCTTGTTCTCAAACCTCACCCTGTAGCCAATGGTATCACCAGTCTTCTCACCAATGAGGTGTGCCATACGCTCGGCAATCTGACGTGCTGCAAGACGGCGCGGCTCGAGCATCAGTATCTTGCCGTCATCCTTCAGCCCTTGCATGATGGTTAGTGGCAAGAGCGTGGATTTGCCAGCACCAGGAGGCGCAGTAACCACGAGGCATGACGAAGATTGCAGATGCTCATTTACAGCATCTGCAATCCTCCATGCAGGAAGCGTCTTCGCTTCACTCGATAGTTGTATTGTCTTGCTCACTAAGCGTCAGTATGATTAGGAGTGTCGGTATTCATGGCTTCCATGAATCCTTGAATGAACTCTTCCACGTATTGCGGTCCCTGAGCAACGACCTCAGGCATTGCCATTACTATCTCCTTTGCTTCTTCGTATGTCATAATCTTTATGTTGTTATTCAAAAAGTTTATTCAAGTCTATGCCTATTACATGTACACTTTCATCCTTATACGATTCTACGTCCGTTCCAAGGAAATACAGGATATTATTCTCGTCGAGTAGCTGAGGACGAAAATGATATGACTCTGAGTTTTTATACATATCGTCAATATTGATGACAATTTCCTTGTCTGTTTTCTTGTCTATAATCCAGTGATAGCC
>ODAI012398567.1_pt1 | contig 31884 bp, 33 predicted proteins | sample 1539321 | NCBI WGS metagenome assembly ODAI01 (sample SAMN02144231, study PRJEB22623) | gut metagenome | biome: sheep rumen | host: Ovis aries | place: New Zealand
TAATTCTCATAAATTAAATCTGAAATACGATTAGCCTGAGCACCTATAAAATTATTTTCAACAAAACAATTATCTCTTATATCGATTAATAAATTAGTATAGGCCGCCTGAACTTCCCCAATAAAGCTGCCTTCCTGATGCTCTAACCTAAACGGTAAATATTCCTCATCATTTTCAGTATCAAAAACAAATCCTTCAATTTTATGTTCATTACTGATTGAAATAACCGCTTTGAACTCACCATCTTTAAAGTATTTCTCAATAACAAACTTATCACCTTTCTTAATGAATCCATAGGATTTTAACTTTTTATAATCAGGAACAAATCTGTTAAAAACATCACTCTCAATACTCATTACAAATACCTCGTACAAACATTATACCGCTAATAAAAATATAAAAACAAAAATCAAACTTATACTTGAAGAGATTTGCCTTGGATTTGCTCCACGCCCAGAAAGTTTCGCTTTTGAACCTTCCGGTCAAGGCAGCTCTATTTCCTCGCTATCCGGACTCGTTTCACACTGTCCATACGCAAATCCTCTCGAACTCCGCTCACAGGTTGCTCTAACTCCTGACAAAGCTATAACTTTGGGGAGCTCTTCAAACTGTCTTTAAAAAGATTTGAGGGGACATAACAAATGTTATGTCCCCTCAAATACGCCCGAAGAGATTCGAACTCCCGACCTTTTGGTTCGTAGCCAAACGCTCTATCCAGCTGAGCTACGGGCGCTTATATTATTCACTTTTCGCAACAATCCAATACTAGCAGGAACATTATAATTTTTCAAGCACTTTTTGTATATTAAAATTTTGATGATATAATTTTGATATGGTAAAGAGTTTTATTGATAACATACTTAAAAATAAAAAAAAGAAATTTCAAGTAAACACCAAAAATATGGGTGTAAATATTGATAAAAACGAATACTATGAAATTAAATTATCGAACTCTAATCATCCCGAAGATATGAATGGAAGCAAAAACTAAATGGTCACTAACAAGAAAAATGTTTTCATAATCGGTGCAGGCAATTTGGGCACAGCTTTAGCAAAATATGACAATTTCAAAAGCTGTGGTTTAAATATTATTGCCCTCTTTGATAACGATAAAAATAAAATCGGCAAACCTATAAACGGAATTTTAGTTCTTGATATCAACAGACTACCTAATCTTGCAAGAAAATTTCACGTCGATACAGTCATACTCACAGTTCCGGAACAGTATGCCCAAGTTATTACAAATACTATTGTCCGCTCAGGCATAACTCACATATGGAATTTCACACCGACAGAACTTATTGTACCTGACGGAATCCACGTTAAAAATGAAAGTTTTGCTGCTAACTTTATGAGTTTTGTACAAGGGCTCTAGTTTCCTTGTTTAAATAATACAAGTATCTCAAACCCTCAAGCGTCAATATGGGATTGATAAAATCAAACGGTCGCTCCATGTACTCAGCAACAATCGAAGCATATCCACCCGTCGCAACAATTACAGCGCTTTCTCCAAGTTCTTTTTCGCACTGCTTAACCAGCCCGTCTATCATAGAGGCACACCCTCGCATTACTCCTGATAATATCGCATCACAAGTATTTGTACCTATCGCCCTTGGGGATACCGCAGCCTCGATTTTTGGGAGTTTTGAGGTAAATTGATTTAAAGAGTTTAGCTGTAAATTAATCCCCGGAGCAATAACTCCGCCAACAAATTCGCCCTTGCTGTTTACTATATCAAATGACGTCGCTGTTCCGAAATCCACTACAATAACAGGATGGTTATACAATACATAAGCACCCGCAGCATTTGCAATTCGGTCGGCTCCAAGCTCACGAGGATTATCAATCCTTACAGTTATCCCAACTTTTATTTCAGAAGTTAACACTATCGGTTCTACTTTTAACACGTCACTTACGGCCTGCTTGAATTTTATTGTAAGTTCCTCTACAACAGACGAAATTATACATCCGGAAACAGAAAAATCTTTCAATAAAGATTTTAACAACACTTCATACTCTTCTTGTGATAAATCCCTATCAGAAGCTAATCGAAATTCCTCAACCAACGCCGAGTCATCAAACAACCCCAACGTTATACTTGTATTTCCTATATCAGCCGTTAACAGCATAAAATAATCCTCATATCTACAAGGATTATTTTATAACAAAAACTATATCTCGCAAATTATAGTGACGATGCGGTAGAAGATGACGGATGAATATCACCTCTGCCTAAACGATCACCTATCTCTGTGGAGTTAATGTTTGTCATCGGGTGCTGCATAAAATTTTGAACATTTTTTGTGCTAACTCTGATGTCTTCAATTAATTTTTTTCTTACATCGCTTAATCCGACTGAATAATCTGACATATCTGACTCCTTATCTCATGTATATTTATAGCATTACATCTCGTATATAATAATAAAGTTTTTTTTTGCCACGAAATTGCAGAAAAATCTAAAACTGTTACATAACTTTACAATTATTTAAATAAATTAAAATATAAAAATTTAAGGATTGCAAAATATACAGTAATACGTTATACTATAAGTGTAGGTAGAAAAGTTTTTGAGGTTAGAATGCTAGTATCATCAATTGCCCATATGAATGCAATTCAAAGCAGAAATCAGGCTCAGTACAATATAATGAGAACAAACATGGCAATGGGTTCAATGCTGAGGAACCTGCATTCAGGAGCTTTTGGCGGATTCGGAAATTTACAGGCATTGCATGCTTTAGATACGCAGATGGAATTAGAATTAGAACAAAACAAGATGGACTACCTCTTTTACTCATTATGGGAAAAACAACTTAGAGCACAAAAACAAAAAGAAATTAAAGAGTTTTTCGGCGGCAATAATTTGGATATACAAGCATAAGCGCTTGATGAGCATGCTATACGGAGTTTAAGTAATAATCATAAAATTATGGACATATTGCTATGTCGATTGGCTGTTGCTTGCCGGAATTTTAGGCATCTTCAATCAAACTGAATAAATATTTAACAATGGGATAACTTAATACAGCCGGAATAAAAGAAATTACAATCAAAACCGGCACAATGCCATGAGATTGTGCAACAAATCCGATACCGGTCATAATTATAGCAACTACCCCCCAGGAAAAACCGTTTATAAAGCCCCCAATTATACTTTTATACTCTGGGAGTACATCTTGTGCCATCACCATTGTTACCGGAACTGCCATCCATTGGATTAAACCTGTTAATATAAAAGAAACCAGAGCAATAGTCGGATGCGACTTATAGGTAAACATAAATATTAACATCATTGGAAAAGTTAACATCATTGAAAAATAAAAAACATTTTTTGTACCTACGAGCTTTTCAAATTTTCGACTTAAAAATGCGCCAATGCCGCCCGAAAAATTAAAAGCAAACAGAGCAAACCCGATATAAAAAGCATTATACCCTAAATCCTTCCACAAAAAAGGAAGTAAAATACAAGATGACGTAGTAACTAACGATTTTAACATTGCAATTATGTTTAACAGATTTAATTTTCTGTTTGTTAAAATTGATTTGAAAGTATGCATAAAATCTTGGTGAGTCTTTATTTTATCTTCATCCGGCTTTAATTTTGGGACAAACAAAAACATACACATGCCAACACAAATACCAAGAACAGCAAGATATGGAATTTTATTTAAACCAAGAAATTGAGTAACTCCTGAAGATACAACAGGTCCTAATGCAAACCCGAGAGTTCCCAACCCCATAAAGAGTCCCATATTTTTGGCTACATCAGTTTTTGTATATCTGTTAGCCAGTCCTAACGCCTGAGGATGGAAAAAGCTCGAACCGAGGCTTCCTAAGATAACAAAGGCAATTAGCAGCCACAAATTATAAGCAGACGGTGCCAAAGAGATAAAAACCGAAGTAAAAAGAATTCCCCAAAATATAAAAATTCTTCTGTGCAAATTATCGGCAAAAAATCCAAAAATCGGTTGCAGCATAGAAGCACAAATGTGGGACAAACTCAAAACAATAGTCGCAATCGCCATTGATATACCCAGCTTTACTGCTATAAACGGCATAATAGGATTTAACATACCTGTATAAATGTCATTTGTGAAATGAGCCGTATTTAACCAACTCTGTATCTTTTTTTCATTAAAGTTCTGCATTAACTACTCCTCAGATGAACCTGCTGACGATTCGGGGGCACCAGCACTTGTCGTCGAGGATGTATCGGATTTCGCAGCAGTATTTTCAGGTTCGACAGGCTTAGAAGTTGTATTTGCAGACGAACTTTCCGTTGTCTTAACTTCTGCAGGCTGTGCTGATTTATCTCCTGTTTTGGCATCAGCCGGAGCGGATGATGAAGCCGGCTTTTCGGTAGTTGGTGATTTGAAAAGATTTTTCAAATCGTTTATTGCATCTTTTGCATTTTGATATTGAGCCTTTGCATCCTCAACAGCTGCCTTTGCTCCTGCCTTAGCCTCTTGTGCCTGCTGCTTTGCTGCTTTAATATCATCCTGCAGTTGTTGTTTTGCAGCCTCAGCCTGCTGTCTTGCTGCTTCCGCTTGCTGTTTGGCTGTATCAATATTTGATTGAATATTTTTTTGAGTTTCGGTTACACTGTTTTTAACTTGATCGACAAGCGTACCTGTCGTAATTTCAGAAGTATCACAGGTAGACAACCATTTGAAATTTTTGACGGATGCCGGACTCATTATATTGCCGTTAAACAATACCTTAAAATCTTTCGCATTCTGAATATCACCGGTTAGCTTAGGTATAAGAGCAGTGTTTTCAGCCTTTGGATTTGACGTTAAGGCATTTAACAACAACAGCGTGTTTTGTCCAAACTTTGGCAAATACGCTGACAATTTTGTAACGGACAAATCCCCTAACGGGCCCAGAGCCTTAACCAAATCCGCACCCATTCTGCCTAATATGCTGACATTTGTATACCCGTTAATCAAATTATAATCACCTGTTACATAATAAGCAACAGAAATTCCCGCTGATTTTACCGGAGTTAAGGTTGCAACACCGTTTTTCAGACTTATTTTTCCGCTTATATCGGAAAATTTAGATGAATTTTTTACGGCAGGTAAAGCCTTTATCTGCCCCAAAGCCGCCTTTAATACAGCGTTTGACAATACATTATTAGCGAGAACTAATTGGTCTATTGTCCCTATATTCATATATGTACCATCTTTAATTTCAAAATTAGCTGTACCTGAAACTGACTTCAACAGGTCATTAAATTCCGGAGCAAAAGCATTTAGTACCAATTTTGCATCAAATGCAAGTGTCCCTGAAAGGGCATTATTTATTCCCGCAGTCGCTGCAATAGCATCAACCGCTTTCATCCCGGATGCTGTCATATCTACGTTCGTATTACCTTTTAACACATTTACGGATATCACGCCGGCAAATTTTCCGCCAAAAGCTTCACCCGTAAGATTTTTCAATGTAAATATATTATTTTTTAAATTAAAATCAGAAGTTAAATTTGTAGCAATAATTTTTCCTGATTTAAATTTTGAAATATTTCCTTTTCCGTTTTGTATAATTACCCCTAAATCCGAAGAAGAAGAATTTGCTGAAGAAGTTGGCATTGCTGCCATAGCAGAAATCATGGAATCAGAATTAAAGAAGCTTGAATTAAAATCCAACTTATTTATGATTACACCATTTGAAAAATTATTACTGACAACGGCTTTTGCACTCATAGCAGAATCCGCAACATTTATTGCCGGAAGATTTACGATAATAGAATCACCTAAATCAACAACAATATCCTTAAGAGTCGTTTTCATCGCAGGCAAAGATACCGATGGGCATTTTATATTACCCTTCATTTTAGGGTTCATAACGTCACCGTTTAATGTCACATTGGCTTCTGCCGACACTTTTGACCCGACATAAGACGGAACCGAAAATGTTTGAGCGGATACTGTCGACACGCTCAAATTACTAAACAACATTTTCGAAATATCAACACCACCCGTAACTTTTACTAGTTGAGTCCCGCTAATATTAGAAGCCGGAGCATCAGATAAGGAATTTTTTGCCAAAGCATATGCCCCTGTGTTATTTAAAGTAACAGAATTTCCTGCGATACCGATATTAGAATTTAACAGCAAACTTTTACCGGACAATGACTGAAGCTCAGTTACTTTTAAATATCCCGACGGAGTAGCCAGCAGCTGAACATCAACGTTTTGTTTTTTATCATTTCCGCTAACCAATACCAAAACAGGCATAGAACCTTTCGCAGTAAACATAGAACGCATTTCAATCGGAATTAGAGGTATTAAATCTTTTGCCAACAATGCACCCTTTGCTTTTACCTTTATGTTCATATTTTTGGTTGTGTAATCCGTTACCTTACCTGTAATATCAAATCTTGAATTGTCAAACATCAAATATGTATCTGATATATTGATATCTTTTGTATCAAGATTAACTTTTAACTTTGGTAGAACAACACTTGCAGCAGGGTTAAGCAAATTTAAATTTTTTGCATCAATATCTCCCTTATATACATTCCCATCAACTGATAATTTTACTTTTGCATCGTTGAGTTTTACTGTTGTATCAGAAGGCTTATTTTTTAAGTTTACATTATTTATATCAATATCAATAACAGGTTTAATATCTGTTAAAGCGCCTTTTATAACGGCATCAGCAGACAAAGTCCCTGACTTTATATCATTATCCTTTAACAAACCTACTTGCCCTGCGGCAGCCAATAAACCTTTTATAAGCAGCTTATCCGCAGTAATATGGACATCTGCAACCGCAGTATCTGAAATTTTCCCAAATACTTTTAGGGGTTGAGATAAAATTGTAAAACCTATATTTTTTATATTTACATTATTATTTTCTAAATTTATATCAGCATTAATCTTATCTATCAAGATATTATACAAAGCATACTTAACAGAAGCATTTGGTATACGAAGATAACCGGAAGACAAAACTTTTTTCATGTCTGAATTTATACTGAAATTTGCATCAATATTACCTGTTGCAGACAAAGTATCAATATCGTGATAATTAACACTGCTCGCAACACTCTTCAGCACATTAAATATGTTATTAATTGCAGCTTTTGAATTTACTTTTAAATCTATCTTTGGATTTTTATCGTGGATAATTTCTCCGACTATGGTTGTCAATTCGTCTTTTGCTGTGTATAACCCGATATCTGCAACAGCTTTTTTCCCTTTGAATTTAAAAAGCATATGACCATCAGGCAGCTTCACGCCGTTAACTAACATTGATAACTTTTTTATATCAATTACCCCGATTATATGAATATCATCAGGCTTACCTGAGGTTTCTATATTTAAAGTTGCATCGGCAGTTAGCCCGTTTGCTTTTATGCTTTTTAAGATATCAATAAAATTAAACGTAAATTTTTCTTCAGGAGTTTTTTTTTCCTGCATTTCGTCATTTTGGCTATTACTCGGAGCAAACACTAAATCGTTAAGATTCAAGTCCGGCATAATTTTGTTATGAACTTTTATATCATATGAAAAATATTGGGTTCCATCGAGCTTGGCAATACCAACAGTTGAGAATTTTACATTTTTATCCAAAACAAAATCCGTAACGGTTAAATTTCCGCCTTGAACCGTATATTCTTTCCGGTCCCTCATATCAACCATTGTTAACATATATTCTCTTATGTATATGTTCGGCAACCGGTTTGACAACTTTAACCCCCACGGCAAAGATGTTAATTGCTCTTTATTTTCCTTATCTTTTGACTCAGGCAAATAATCAATGATTTCGAGATTTCCGTCAGGTTTCATTTTTAATGTTGCATCAATATCATCAATACTAAATACATCCACTTCCAATTTTTTATTCGCCAATGGCACTAAGGATAATTTTGCTTGAGGGTTTATTGCGCTGACGAATTCTTCACCGTTTGGCAATGCCGCACTGAAATGTCCGATACGAACTCCGACAGTCAATTTTGGAGTAGTTACAATTTGGAGTTTCTCTATCTTTATTTTTAAACCGCAAGATTCTTCAGCCATCTTTGAAATCTGTTCGGAATATTTTGACAAGATAGGCGTCGCAATGACCGGCAACAGCAAAAATAACAAATAAAGTCCGACAATTGTGCAGAAACAAAACATTACAAATCTTTTAATAAAAACTTTTATCATCACATACCCTCAAATTAATAATCTCATTATCAAAACTTTATCATTAAATTAAAATTTATTCAACTTTGTAAATCATATTATCAGGTTATTTTGAGAGAATTTCAGGATAATTATTCCATTGAATATTCGGATTTTTTCTGAACCAAGTTAATTGTCGTTTTGCATACCTGCGAGTGTTTTGCTTTAACTTTTCCGCAGCATCTTCAACAGAATATTCTCCGTCCAAATATCCGATTATCTCTTTATAACCAATCGTACAGACTAAATTTGGAATTCTCCCGTGTTTTTTTAAAAGGTATTTCGTTTCATCTATAATACCGGCTTGAAACATTAAGTCAACCCTTCTATTTATTCTGTCATACAACACATCTCTGGGATAATTTAAGCCCACCCACTCGACATCAAATTCACTTTCCGTTCGGACTCCACGTTGCTTATACAATGGCTGCCCGCCATTTTTTACTATCTCTATTGTACGAATAAGCTTTTTCTTATCATTTTTGGATTCTATCGCACGAACTGCACTCTTATCAAGGTCAAAAAGCATTTCATATAATTTTTCTGCCGATAAGTTTTTAAGTTTTTCTCTTAAGGCATAATCCGGCTCGACTTTTGGCGGTTCGTAATTTTCAAGCAGCAACCGAAAATACAATCCCGTACCGCCTGCTATAATTGGAGTTTTTCCTCTTGCTAATATCTCATAAATTTTTTTATTTGCCTCTTTTGCAAACAATCCTGCAGAGTAATCAAATTCAGGTTCTACAATATCCATCATATGATGCGGGATACCTTTTTTTTCTTGCTCTGACGGCTTTGCACAAGCAATATTAAAACCTTTATATACTAATCTTGAATCCGCTGAAATAATCTCACCGTCAAGCTGTGACGCAAGTTCAACAGAATATGCTGTTTTACCGCTTGCTGTTGCTCCGACAACTGCGATTATCCTTGGTTTACCTATTGCGTTTCCCTGTGAATTCATTATCATAATAGTAAAATATTAACACAACAACATATACAAGTGAATAGAAATACAATACCATTGCTATCATATAAATTATCGGATTAGTCAGAGAAAAAGCGCCTACCGCTGACACCAGCATTTGAATAATAGCAATATAAATATACAACTTTACAGAATTGAAAAATTTTATAAATAACTTTCGTATTGACGTAAACAAGGCTATTATCGGATTTTTCCTCGTATATATAACCTCCGGCATCCATAACATTACTAAAAATGAAAATATTGTAGGAATAAGAATAACCGCAGAAACCAGTTCTAATGACGGAGCTGCTATACTACTCAACAATTCAATTGCTCTATCTGCAGGGAATTTATCCAAAACAGCACTCATCTCAGCAGGCGAAGATACATTTATACTATAAGAAGCCAATATATCATTAATCCTCGAGACAAACGGTGCAGTAAAGAACTTTAACACAGCCCCTAACAACAACGCCATGGCCACAAACAAAGTTGAAGCTTCAATGTAATGTAAAAAATATCTCCCTATACCTTTTGGAATAGAACGAATTAATCTTATTGATTCACTTGCTCTGTCTTTATCAAAGATAAAATGTTTTTTTGAAAACTTTACAACTTTCTTAACCATATAAAACCAGCCTGAACAGAAAGCACTGGTCATAAAAAGCATTGTAAAAACAGACAATATAACCTCAGGTATCGTGTCAACAACATCAAAAGAATAATTTATATATAAAGTTATAAGCCACCAGAACAAAGCTATCGGTATGGTTAAAATAAACCCCTCATTTGTAGCTCTAAAGGCATCTTTATACAACTTAAACATTACAGCACACTCCCTTTTTTATCCTCAACGGACACTTCGGCAGCTTTCTTTCTCTTATCAATTTCAAGTTTTCTCTTTCGTCTGCGCATCAAATCAACAAAGGCTTCCAAGCGGGTTAAATATCCGGCCTTACCTGTTTGTTCATCCATAATTAATGGCAGAATAGGGACATCACAATTCTCCCTCATAGCAGGAAATATATTCTGCGACATTATTTCAGGCATACAAGTAAACGGACTTATATGAATAATACCGTCAATGCCACGTTCATCCGCATAAGCAACATCAGATACACACTCCAGCGCATCACCACCGATATCTCGCATTAAATAAGGTTTTGCCAATCGGTCAGCCCTTTGAAGATGCGTCTCACCCTTTCTAAATATTTTAGGAATTATCGCATCCTTCAAAAATCCGCTTACTGTCAGACTCTTTCTGGTTTCAACACCCATTTTCCCTAATTCTTTTACAATGTCCTGATTAGAAAATTTATCACATACAAGATAAATTTCACCTGTTATATCAACATGAAGGACATCCTTGTTTTCATCTAATTCTACTTTATCAAATTCCGCAAATGCTCGTTTTTTAGCCTTGTTCATTGCTCTTGTATTCATCGCCTCATCGACAATTTTTAATGCTCTCTTAAAAGCTTTTTCAGAAGCTCCGAATTCCTTTTCTCTCGCTCTGCAATAGGATAATCTTGCCTGCAAATCATCAAGCAAAAATACTTTTCTTATAGCCAGCACGATAGCTCTCGTAAAAAGAATATAATCAGTTTTACCTGTAATCTTCTTCAAAAAGTCAAACATACCCTTTATACCGTCGTATAAAGTTAATTCAATATAATTTGCCTTATACCCCATATCTTCTAATGCATGGTGTATTCCTGTGCCATATTCGCCCAAACGGCAACATCCCGGCGATGTAATCATTGCAACATAATCTGCGCCGCCTTCAATCGCTTCGACGAAATTTCCTAATATTAACTTATAAGGAATGCAAATTGCCTCGGGCGAATTTTTAGTACCTAAAGACAATGTCCTCTTACTTGTATAAGGCGGGATAAACGGTTCTACACCGACTTTTCTGAGTGCAGCCGCCCACGCTATATATATGTATCCCATATGGGGAAATGCAACTTTTATTTTCTTTTTTTCTTCTGTCATAATCTGTTCTCTTATTCTTTAAATGTCAAATCAGGATGACGTGCCGCCAATGTTTCATCAACACGCTTTACCGGAGTCGTATGCGGAGCTGAGAGAACCTTTTGTGGGTCTTCATCAACTTCTTTTGCTATTTGAATCATTGTATCAATAAATTCATCTAATTTTTCTTTTGTTTCCGACTCGGTCGGCTCTATCATAATTGCTTCATGCACTATTAACGGGAAATATACCGTTGGGGGGTGTGCATTACCGTCCATTAAGCGTTTTGCAATATTAAGAGTTGAAACACCCTTTTCTTTTTGACGCTCACCGGTTAATACAAATTCATGCATACAAGGCTCATCGTATGGCAAATCATAATATGCTTTTAACTTCTCTTTTATATAGTTCGCATTCAGAACCGCATTTTCAGTAGCCTCTTTTAGATTTTTTCCCATCATTAAAATGTAAGCATATGCTCTGACCAACACTCCGAAATTACCGTAAAAAGACCTTACCGAGCCTATTGAATTTTTTAAATTATAATCCCTGAAATAACAATCCTCCTCACAGCTGATAAGCGGTACCGGCAAATAATCCTTTAATTTTTCAACGACACATACAGGACCTGCGCCCGGACCTCCGCCGCCATGCGGAGTTGCAAATGTTTTATGCAAATTTATATGCACAACATCAAATCCCATTAGCTTTGGATTTGTATAACCCATTATCGCATTAAAGTTAGCTCCGTCATAATAAAGTAACGAACCGTTTTCATGCATGATTTTTGAAATTTCTAAAACATTTTCTTCAAACAAACCTAAAGTATTTGGGTTTGTCATCATAATAGCTGCAACATCACTATCAAGAAGCCTTTTTAAATCCTCTATATCTACTTGCCCCTTTTCGTTTGATTTAACGGGAATTACTTCAAACCCGCACATATGAGCACTCGCAGGATTTGTTCCGTGTGCGGAATCCGGAATTAATACTTTATGTCTTTTATCACCGACAGATTCAAAATATTTTTTTATAATCATCATACCGGTCAATTCACCATGAGCACCCGCAGCAGGTTGAAGAGTAACAGCATCCATCCCTGTTATTTTCTTTAGCGCTTCTTGCAAATTGAACATCAATTTCAACGCACCCTGAGAATGAACATCATCTGATAAAGGGTGTAGATTAACAAACCCGTCCAAGCATGCAAGCATCTCATTTACCTTTGGATTATACTTCATAGTACAAGAACCTAAAGGATAGAAACCTTTCTCAATACAAAAGTTTCTGTCAGACAATTCTTTATAATGACGCATAACTTCCAACTCGCCAATTTTAGGCAAGCCAACCGCATCTTTCCTTAAAGAACTCTCCGGTAAAAAATCTATCTTCACTTCATCATCGGTTAAAGATATACCTTCCGTATTATTACTTTTTTCAAAAATTGTTTTCATTAAATAACCCCGCGCCTCTTCAAGTCCTTCTTAACCTTATCTAAACCGGCTTGTATAATTCTCGAAATTCTTGACTGAGATATATCAAATTCCTCTGCAATTTCTCTCAACTTCTTTTCCCTGAAAAATTTATATTCTATCAATTCTCTTTCACGTTTTGGCAAGCGCTTAATTGCCTCAACTATTTCTGACTTCAGTTCAATAAATTCTACATTCTCTTCAGGAGTCTGATCCTCAGACTTAATCTGAGTCGGCACCTCTGCCTCTTGCATTTCTTCTATTGAAAGGATAGTCTTATATACTTCGCATCTGATTTCCTGAGAATCCTCACCCTCAACGGCTTGCCTGCGATTCTTCAATGAATACCACTTATAGCGGCGTCTGACCTCATTACGAATTGCCCATTTTATAGCTGTGGATAAATAAGTATTGTTATAATGTTCCGGCGGGTTTGCCTGAAATAAAATATACAAAGCATGGGTGCCTATATTAATTAATTCCGGCAACTCCACAAGGTGTGAAACCGAAAACTTCTGATACTCAACCTTTGCAATAGTCTCTATTAAATTTTTGTATTCCCTGAGATTTACCTTATCAACAGCCGGCATTTCTATAACATCCAATTCTATAAATACACATATTGATACACAACTATTCTACCAGAAAAATACTAACATGACCAAAGATTATATATTTGCTTAACATAAGTTTATCTGACAAGCTCATAAATGCAAAATTAATTGCAAGATACGAATGTTTCTGATATGTTATAAATAGATGTAGAAGTATAACAAGAGGAATTTAATTATGTCAGGACACTCAAAATGGTCAACGATAAAACACAAAAAAGCTAAAGTGGATTCTCAAAGAGCGGTAGTTTTCCAAAAATATTCCAGAGAATTAATCGTAGCAGCAAGATTAGGTGGTCCTGACCCCGCAGGTAACTTCAGGCTTAGAACTGCAATAGAAAAAGCAAAAGCTGCCGGGTTACCTAATGATAATATTAAACGTGCAATTGAAAAAGGTGCCGGTGCCGGCTCCGGAGACAATTTTGAAGAATTAACATACGAAGGATACGCAGCCGGAGGAGTTGCAGTGTTTGTCGAAGCTATGACAGATAATCGCAACAGAACGGCTGGAGATGTCAGAAGTTACTTTACCAAATACAATGGCAGCCTTGGAGCAAACGGCTGTGTAGGTTGGATGTTTGACCAAAAAGGAGTTATCACATATTCTGAAGATACAGATTTTGACAAACTTTTTGAAGCGGCAATTAATTTGGATGCAGAAGACGTAACTGAAGAAGACGGACAATATAAAGTTATTACAAGTGTTGATAATTTCCAAACCGTTGTAGAAGGGTTAGAAAAAGAAGGTTTAAAGAGTGAAACCGCAGAACTCACCAGAATTCCTCAAAATACAATTGAAGTAACCGACGAAAAAACAGCAGATCAAATACTAAAACTGCTCGATAAATTAGAAGAACACGATGATGTCCAAAATGTATATGCAAATTTTGACATTTCCGATGAAATTATGCAAAAACTCGAGGGCTAATGTTAACAGACTACAAGGCTTTAAAAATTTTTTTCAAAACATTAAATACTTGTACAACTGTGGAAAATATACAGTCACTCATCTCTAATTTTTCCAACAGAGAAGTTAAGTTGCGCATTTTTGATGAAATGATTAATGATGAGTCTGTTAATACTGATTACCTAAATCAATTAAATACAAATCTTAAAGAATTTGAACAATTTATAGACGGGCACCCTGTTACAATTGAGGATACAGTAATATACCCGATACTGCTAAAGGGACAGCTTATCGGCTCAATTGAATGCAAAGCAACCAACAAGAATGATTTGGAAAATATGGAAATTGTATCGGAGGTTATTGCTCTTAAGGTTGACAACATCCGCCTTAGCGGAACAATTAACAAGAGTTTAGAATTCCACAATGCAATGAAAAATATTGCAAAGATTATTGAAACTCAATATGAACTTAACTATATTTTACCGATTATTGGTGAAATATTGGATACTTTTATTGAACACCATTTAATATACATATACCTAAAACAAAACGGAAAGCTAAAATTAGCTTGGCCAAAATCTTGTCTTGATGAAAAAATATCACAAAAAGTTTCAAAACTTGGCGGAACAAACAAAGATATAATATTCAGCAGAAATAAAAAAATTGCTTATTTCCCGCTGATATGTGAAAATTCCGGACTCGGATACATTGTTACAAAAAGTACAGATGAAGAAATTGCACCGCAAGAAGTTTACTATATACAACAACTTGCGACGCAAACAGCAACAACTATTACTCGAGCAAAAGTTTACGCAGAAATTCTCAAATATGCAACATTAGATGCTTTAACGGGATTTTATAACAGAAGGCAGCTGGATGAAAGGGTTAAGCAGGAAGTATCTCAAGCTAAACGTAAAGGAACACCGTTGTGTGCAATTATGGCAGATATCGATTATTTTAAACAAGTAAACGATACTTACGGGCATGCAACCGGCGACTTGGTATTAAAAACAGTTTCAAAAATTATGAGAACGCAGCTCAGAGAATACGATATTGCGGCAAGATACGGGGGAGAAGAATTTGTTATTCTTTTACCGAACACCGCAAAGAAAGAAGCTAAAGCAGTAGCGGAACGTCTCAGAGAAGCTGTTTATAATAAAGTAATAGATATAGAAAAAGTTAATACAAAAAATAATATTAAAACAATTAATATTTCAATTAGTATTGGGGTTTGCGAGTATAATACCGAATATAAACCGGAAACACTTGTGATGAATGCCGATAAAGCTTTATATGATGCTAAAGAAGCAGGCCGTAACAGAACGGTATTTTATACAGCATCTAAAAAACAATAAAATTATTTATATAAACTAAAATAGCTGTCCATATTTGAAACTAAATAAATCCATATAAAAAAGTATTCATTTTTGTAAAGAAAATTTTTAAAATCTTTACATAAATGTATGTTTAATATTAAAATATTCTATAAGGAAAGGAAACAAATTGTTAAATAATTACGAAAGTTTTGATAATTCTGAGACATCCTCCAGAAAATCAATTTTAGTACAGGAGAGAGTCGGGCTTGTAGCAACACATATGTACAAGCAATTCTTAGATTATCAGCATGCCACAATAAATACCAATGAGATTTTCGTGCAAATGGTTCAAAGCATACAAGATGTTGCGGACATACTAAAAGAGTCCTTTTCTTCTCGCGGAATTACAACTCAAAATATATATATGGATACTGATGTTCAAAAATCAGTAGTAATATTAAACATACTATGGCATAAGATAAGTTTTACCACCAGATGTAATTTTGAACCGCAAGTATTATACAGAGCAAATCTGAATCATATGCCGTCAACAAGAATTATGGCTATAAAAGGCAGCTACAATGAATTGATGAACGGGGTAAAAGATCACGAAGAAGAGATGGCACGTTTACTAAAAAATGAAGTTGCTTCATTGTATGTTCCTCCTGAATCAACTCATAGCGCAGTCTTAAAAATCTCAAACTTAGGCGACAGAGAATTTAAACTTAATCAGGTAGATGCTCCAAGAGAGTTTGTATTAAAAGTATTAGAAAACGTATGCGGCGGCGTAGGGTTTTACCATCAGGAAGGTTCTATAAAGAGCTTTAATATTTAATCCTTAAACACACAGACAGCCATTCGTTTGTTGGATTTTCCGTATCTTTCATAAGGGTACCAGCTTGAATTTTTCGGGAAATAATTTCTGCCGTATGCATATTCCCCCGGTCTTGAAACCATTTCATCACCTGCTTCTTTATTTGTCCATAAGGCAATATAACTCCCCTTACGCAATCCTAAACTAGCAGCCTTTTCCTCATCATATACGGCTCTACCTGTATAATATGAGTACGGATTTACGTTCGGATGCCCACCGCAAGGCAATTTATACAATACCTCTGCCAGCGCCGCCAAATCTTCAGGAGTTGCCATATGATTAACACCTCCGCAGCGCTTAACTGCACCGGCCCACATGTCATTATCGTAACCGCATTCCTTAATGCCTAATTTAAATTTTAATTTATTGCACTCAGCTTTTGATAGAGGTTTTGGCTTAAACGGTTTTGAAAAACAAACTCTATTTGAACCCTCTTTACAATCCTTTGAAGGTTTTCTTGATGTAAACGAAATCTTTTTCACATTTGGATTAAAATTATCTGACTCTTTACAAGCAGTTTCAAACACATTTTCGGAGGGAAAGGTCTCCGAATCACTTTTTTCACCTAACTGACTGTTTATCGTAAATAATGGCCCGAATATTAGTACCATAAAGACTAACATCACAATAAACATAAAAATATTTCTTTTTTCTCTATCTTCCAACATTATTCATACCTCAACGCATCAATAGGGTTAAGCAAAGAAGCCTTATATGCGGGATAAAACCCGAAACCAATACCTATTAAACCTGAAACACCTAACGATAATATTATTGAAAAACTTGATATAGCGACCTCTCTTGTAGATAAGACTCCGACAAGTTGTGCACCGAAAATACCGATAACAACCCCTATAAAACCACCTATCATTGACAATAAGAATGCTTCAATTAAAAATTGAATTCTTATATCACTTGCCTTTGCCCCGATTGCCATTCTTATGCCTATCTCTTTTGTTCTTTCAGTTACGGATACAATCATAATATTCATAATACCAATTCCACCGACTAATAGCGATATAGCCGCAATCGCTCCGAGGAAAAATGACATGGAGCGAACCGTTGATTTAATAGTTTCCTGCATTTCTGCCATATTTCGAACTTCAAAATCGTTGTCTTGGTTTTTTCCTATACGATGGCGAACTTTTAAAATTTCATTAGCATCCTCTTGAGTATCATTCAATATATCAGAATCTGTAGATTTTACAACAATCATACTTATAGTACCGGGGAAAGCCGTACCGAATATTTTCTTTTGGGCAGTGGTAATAGGAATAAAGACTAAATCATCTTGGTCCATACCCATACTGTTTTGACCTTTTGTTTTTAGGAGTCCGATAATTCTAAACGGAACATTACCGATACGCATGGTTTTATCAATCGGATCGACATCACCAAACAATTCGGTAGCTACGGTATTCCCAATAATTGCGACTTTGGCGCTATTTTTATTATCTTCCGGCACAAAATTTCTTCCGCTTGAGATTTCATAATTTCTTATAAAGAGATAAGAAGCCGTAGTGCCGCCAATAGAAGTAGACCAGTTCTGATTTCCATAGGTTAACTGTTTACTTTCGGAAGAATACGGGGCAACTGCAAGAACTCCTCTGGCATTTTTTTCAATTGATTCAGCATCTTTAAGTGTAAGAGTCGGCTTTGTTCCTGAGCCCATTCTGACACCACCTGAGTTTGCGGAGGCGGAACGAATCATCAACAAATTAGAACCCATAGATTCCATATCGGCAGCAATCTTTCTGCTCGTACCGGTACCTATCGCAAGCATTATGATTACAGCACTAACCCCTATAATTATACCTAGACTGGTAAGCGCTGAACGCATTTTATTTATTTTCAGCGATATCGTCGCCATTTTAAAAATAGATTTAAAATCAAGCATTTTAAGTTTCCCTTGTTCTATGTTTCTGCCATTCTTCTTTTGGCATATCTAATACTATATTCCCGTCTTTAAATTTTACAACACGTTTTGTATATTCAGCAATATCAGGTTCATGCGTTACAAGAACAATAGTTTTACCCATTTCCTCATTAAGTCGAACAAAGAATTCCATAACCTCTATACTCGTTTTAGTATCCAAGTTTCCTGTCGGCTCATCGGCAAGGATTAAAGGAGCATCATTTACCAAGGCTCTTGCAATAGCTACACGCTGCTGTTGACCGCCTGACATTTGGTTAGGCATATGGTCTTCTCTGTTTTCAAGCCCGACAATCTTTAATGCCCATTTGGCCCGTTCAACTCTCTCTTCTTCAGGAATTCCTTTATAAATCATCGGAAGGCAAACATTATCCAGAGCGGATGTCCTTGAAATAAGATTAAATCCTTGGAAGATAAATCCTATTTTTTCGCATCGAACCTCGGCAAGTCGATTTGAATTTAAGTGAATCATATCTTCACCTTCGAGATAATATTCTCCTGACGTTGGTTTATCAAGGGTACCCAGCATATTCATAAATGTTGATTTACCGGAACCGGATGTTCCCATAATAGCAACGAACTCCCCTTTTTCAACAGTTAAAGAGACATCATTTAGAGCGTTAAAACTCTCTTCTCCTGTTTGATATGTTTTTATTGCATGTTTTACTACTATTAAACTCATAATTTACAGCCCTGTCTTTTCATTTAGTTTGAAGTGGTCAATTAACTTTTGTATTGAGACAATTTCTTCATAAAACTCTGAAATTCTGTACGTAACACCATTATAAGTACCTTCAATTACATCATCACAGCTATAAATGTTAAAATCCGAAAACAAATCACTTTTAACTAATATATCAAAATTAATAATTGGCCCTTTCATATTAATATTAAAAGTTTCTTCTAACTCTTTTCGATAAAAATCTTTCATTTTTTCGCCGAGACCTTTATCAAAATAGGCGGGAAAACTTATCAATAAGAATAAACACAACAGCAATCCCATAATCAATAATGCTTCAATAGAATTTAGCCAACCATAATTTAAGCTGAATAAATACATAATGCAACCTATAATTAACGTAATAATGAAAGTTATTATTTCAGACTTAATTAATGTTTTTAAAGCCTCTTTCCTCATACTTTCATACCGTGATAATTTTATCGATAAATCGTTTATATATTGAAATTTTGTCTTATTATCTGACATATACACAAATCCTTTGCCCTAAAACATTCTGGGCGGTCTACGCATTTGATTAGCTCCTTTTTCACGTTTAACTACATTTGATGAACCGATAATAACTTTATCCCCTTCTTTTAACTCTTTTGAGGATATCTCAATACGAGAATCATCACTTGCACCGGTTTTAACATCTACACGCTTAGGCTGTTTATCCTCCAATATCCATATTCCTTGAGTATGATATTTTTTACCGTCCGTTTCAGGAGTATACTTCATAGCAACAGAAGGTGCACAAAGCACATTCTCACTCTTGCTGGTAATTATTGATACATTTGCAGTCATCCCGGGTTTTAGGGTTAAATCTTCATTATCAACTTCAACGATTACAGAATAGGTAACGACATTGGATACTGTTGTAGGTTCCAACCTAACCTGAGTAACTTTACCGTCAAAAATACTATCCGGATAGCCGTCCAGAGTATAGGTTACATCCTGCCCTTCTTTTACCTTTCCGATATCCGCCTCAGATACACTCACCACAATCTGCATCTTTGTTAAATCTTGAGCAATAGTGAACAGTTCAGGAGCTTGAAAGCTTGCTGCAACCGGCTGACCTAAGTCAATTTTACGAGCTATAACCGTACCGTCAACAGGTGCGATAATTTTTGTGTACCCCAGGTTCGTCAATGCTGTTTGATAAGTTGCACGAGATTGATTAATCTTTGCTCGTGCCGCTCCTATCTGTGCTAAATTAGATAGATAATCACTTTCAGCTTGGTCTAACTCACTTTTTGCAATGAAATTTTTTGCATAAAGATTTTTGTATCTGGTATACGTTTTTCTTGACATTTCTGTAACAGCCTGCAGCCTTGCCATATCCGCTTCGGCAGAATTAATTTGTGCTAAATTTTGATCAACTGTCGCCTGAAAATTTGCAGGGTCAATTTGCGCCAGCAACTGCCCTTTTTTAACTTGTGAGTTGTAATCAACATATATTGCTTTAATAAGGCCTGATACAGTAGAACCAACACTCACTGTATTAACCGGGTTAATAGTACCTGAGGCCTCAACAACTTGGGTTATTGTACATTTTTCAAGTTTTTGCGTTTCATAGCTGACTTTTGGGTGCTTTTTTGTATATACAAGACCGCCCCCTATTAATAAAACTGCTGCCATTGCAATTATCAAAGTTTTCTTTTTTGATGTCATATATTAATCCTCAACTTTTATTGTAATTTCCTGCGGCTGCGCTATCAGTTTTTCCAAATTAGCTCTTGCAACCCCATAATTGTATACCGTCTGCACATAAGTATTCTGCGCAGTATTATAATTTTGCTTTGCATCCTGTAATTCTATATAATCACCTAAACCAACAGAATATCTCCCGTCTGCAAGCTCAAAATTTTCCTTTGTTTGCTTGACCTTTACTGCCATTAAAGGAATTTCCTTTTCCAATTGCACCATATTTATGTATGCCGATTGAATTTCAAAATAGATATTCTTCTTTAGTAAATCTATATCATTTTCAGCCAGCTGTACCTGCAACTTACTGTTATCAATTTTAAATTTTTCCTGTGCAATATTTATAGAAGTCTGCATTCCGATACTTGCATTCAAAGAATTTGTCCTCGTATGGTCTCTGTATCCATATCCGACAGAACCTACAATATCAGGTAAATATTCTTTTTTGGTATAACTTAAAGCCTGTCTCATTGCTCCTAACGTAGCTTCATATGCTTTCAAATCAGGTCTGTTTTCAATAGCCAATTTTACGCATTCTTCAAATGAATATTTAAACGGTTTGAATTGATAATTATCCAAGACCGCTAATTTTTCAACGCCTGTCGTCAATACGGCATTAGAAACATTTGCCGGCGGACTACTCAAATCTTTACTGTCTGAAATCTTATCCAAATTTACCGGTATTAAGTTATCATTATTGTAATTAAATGTTTCTAACGGAGTTATATCATATGCGGGGGCATTAGCGACATACATTGCATTGTTCAAGCTAACCATTGCGTTTTCGTAATTTTTTACAGACTGTACATAATTTATCTTTGAATCACTTAAATAAACTTCAGCATTGACTAAATCAATCTTTGAACGAATACCCTCATCGAAATAAGCTTTTGTTCTCTGGTAATTTCTTTCATTTATATCAACATTTGCCTTGTTGATGTCCATAGTAGCCTTTGCCGCCAAAACCGCATAATAATTTATCTTCACATCAAAAATCGTTTCTAATACCATATTGTCGAAATTATACATAGAAGCGATTTTATAGAATTTCTGCATCTTTATTTGAGAATTTGTTTTTCCGAAATTCCAAATCAACTGATTTAAAGATGTTGATAAATTGTAATAGTTATTCTCAACATCCCTCTGCTTCATATAGGTCCCGTTCCAATAATAACCGGTGCCTATACCTATTGTCGGGAAAAAGCCTGATTTAGCAAGGCTCACATCATTCTTTGATATTTTATAATTATAAGCCGCTTTTTTTATATTCGGGCTGTTATCTAACGCAACACGGATACAGTCTGACAAGTTCAATGTAGCCCCTTCTTTTATCAAAGACTGAGATGATTCAAATGCACATGCCGACAACATCGACGCAAAAAGCACAATCCCTGCCACAAAACACTTTAATATATGCCTTTTCAAATATTTATCCTCTTTTTATCCTATTCATTATTATAACGAAAATAACTTATATAATGTTCAGATTCCCTAACCTATATCAACATATTACCATAAATTTGCAAAAATAAAAAGCTCCGCAGGGGAACGGAGCCTAAACATAAACATTAAGGATTAAGGATTTTAGGATTACTTATATATTAATAAAGGATTAAAATTCAACTGTTAATTTAATTTAACTAACCGCGACCGCCGCCGAAGAATTCTTGAATACTCGATTTATTTTCTTCTTTAGCTGAATTTAATTCACCTTTTATGGCGTCCATTTCTTCAAGCAAGGTTTGTTTTTCTTGCTCCATTATGGTTTCTTTTTCGTGAATTAAATTTTCTTCAAATTTTGAAAACTGCTTTTTAGCTTCATTAAAATAACTTTGCTGCATCATAGCTGCATATGACTGCTGAACTTGCGGATCATATTGAGCCATCATGTTTTGATAATATGGCGTTTGCATCAACGCATTCATCTGATTTGTAGCACTTAATTGTGCGTATTGAGCTGCTGAATTCATGTATTGCAGCTGCCTGTTGTACATTGATGTCGGAACTTTCATTAACTCGCCGATAGAAATACCGCCATCTGCAATATTTCTGCCGTAGGCTCTTAAATCTTCAAGTTCCAACGTAATTGCTCTGAGCCTATGCTGAGTTTCATTTTTTCGATCAATCAGCTGACTGATTCTCCAACTACTAGACAGTATCATTTTACCCCTACCTTTTCTGTTTTAATAACCTTAGTAACTAACCTTTGTATAACCTACACTTATATAAAAACATTTGGGTTTTAATTATTGCGTATGATATAAAATTTCGTTAATATTTCTTAATATTTATAAAAAAAGACAAAATAAAAAGCCTTAAAAAAGGCTTTAAATAATTAATAGTAAGTGTAGGTAGTATATGTGAAAAATAAGCGTTAAAAGTGCATATCAAACTGAGGCGGCATACCGTTTACCTTTTCATCTTCCAAACGCATTGCCGAACCTACGGTAAAATTCTGAGCAAACAATCTGTTCATTTCAAAATTTATATCACCGTTAAATACTTGTTCATTTTCTTCAAGGAAATTAAACAACGGCTCAACAGGAGAAGAAACGATACCGGTCAAAGTACCTTCGGCAAGCTTCATTGTATGTTCACCAATTTCCGGAACTTTGATATTAAACCCAAATGGTTTATATGGTCTGTTAAAAGATGCTCCTGTTTCTGTCATTTGTTACTATCCCTGAACTTATATTTACAAACATGTAATCGGCACATTTGCACAAAAAGTTTAGGGTTTTATGACATAATTTTACAAATGTTAACAATAAATTTACTTTAAAGCAGCATCAATCAAACCTTTAAACAACGGATGCGGTTTTTCGGGTCTTGATTTAAATTCAGGATGAAATTGTGATGCAACAAACCATTTAAGCTTTGGTAATTCGACAACTTCAGCAAGCATTCCATCAGGGGACATACCGGAAAATACCAGACCTGCTTCTGATAAAGGCTTTATATATTCGTTATTAACTTCATATCGGTGACGATGACGTTCAGATATCTTTTCTTTACCGTATGCTTTTTGGGCAACAGAGCCTTTTTTTAACACGCAATCGTATGCGCCTAATCTCATCGTGCCGCCATAACCTTGAACATTTTTTTGCTCGAGCATTAAATCAATTACGGCATCAGACGGATGCTCATCAAATTCGGTTGAATTTGCACCTTTTAAGCCCAAAACATTTCTCGCATACTCAATTACCGCACATTGCATACCTAAACACAAACCTAAAAACGGTAAATTATTTTCTCTTGCATATTTTATAACATTTAATTTACCTTCAATCCCTCTTACGCCAAATCCTCCGGGGACAACGACAGCTTTAACCTCTTTTAATAATTCCTTACAGTTTTTGTAATCTACACAGTCCTCGGAATTTATCCATTTAATGTCAACTTTTACGTTATTTGCGTATCCGGCATGTTTTAAGGATTCTACAACTGAAATATACGCATCTGAAAGTTTCGTATATTTACCGGCAATTGCGACCGTAATCGATGATTTTGGATTTTTGATATTTTCAACAAGCTTACGCCATGCAGTCAAATCAGGTTTTTTATCTTTTACCTGAAGAAGCTTTAATACGACGTTAGCCATATTTTGATCTTCTAACGCCAAAGGAACTTCATATATGCTCTTCATATCCCTGCACTCAATAACTGCATCCTTAGCTACTGAACAGAACAATGCGAGTTTTTCTTTTTCGGTTTTAGGAATGGACTTTGTTGTTCTGCAAACCAAAATTTCAGGTTGAATACCGTAACTTCGCAACACATTTACACTATGTTGGGAAGGCTTTGTTTTTAATTCTCCTGACGTTGGCAAATACGGAAGTAACGTACAATGAACGGACACCGCATTACCGATACCGACTTCCGTTTTAAACTGTCTTATTGCTTCAATAAACGGCAAACTTTCAATGTCACCTATTGTCCCACCAATTTCTATCAACTGAAAATCCGGTTTAAATTGCTTTGTTGCACCAAGTATTCTGGACTTTATTTCATTTGTGATATGCGGAATTACTTGGACTGTCCCGCCTAAATAATCCCCTCTTCGTTCTTTTTCGATTACATGCTGATATACACTGCCGGAAGTAACGTTGTTATATTTTCCCAAATTTGTATCCGTGAATCTTTCATAATGACCTAAATCTAAGTCTGTTTCGGCACCGTCATCCGTCACAAAAACTTCTCCGTGCTGAAACGGGCTCATTGTTCCGGGGTCAACATTTATATACGGATCAAATTTTTGATTTATAACAGAAAAGCCGCGCGCTCTTAACAGCCTGCCTAAGGATGCAGCAACTATTCCTTTTCCCAACGAGCTTACAACACCACCCGTAATAAAAATATATTTTGTCATACTATACTCCCGCAATTAATAAACAACTAGTTGATTTTTGGCACTTTAAAGAAACCGTTTTCTTCTTCAGGTGCATTTGCCATTAATTCTTCTTTTGTCTGTTCATAAACGACTTTATCTTCTCTCATAACATTAACAAAATCGATAACCTGAGTCATAGGTTTAACATTTGAAGTATCAACTTCATTCATTTGATCAACATATTTCAAAACGTCACCTAGTTGTTTTGTATACAATTCTTTTTCTGCTTCAGTTAATTCTAATCTAGCTAATTTTGCAACGTGTTCTACATCTTTTATAGTTATCATTTGCCATCTCTCCAATAATCTAATCAACTTACAATAAGTTTAGCACAAAATTTTTTATATTTGCCTAAATATTAAAATTAATTAATCATTTTACACAAGATAAACTGTGTGGTATAATGAAATGGCTTTGGAGGGTTTGTTTGAAAGAGTATAAGAAAAAAGAAGTCGGTATCGATAAGTTGATACTGGACTATCTAAAATGTACAGATAAAAAGAAAAAAAGCGCATTACATATAAGACTGATTGAAAATGGGATAGAATTAGTAAAAAAAATTGCCAATCCGACAGCCTTTCAAACCGGAGCTTCGTATGAAGATCTTATACAAGTCGGTGCATTAGGCTTAATGAAAGCAATTGACAGTTTCGAGCCTGACAAAAATGCAAAATTTTCAACCTTCGCATCATACTACATAAAAGGTGAACTTAAGCATTACATTAGAGATAAAATTGCGCTTATTAAAACCCCAAGAAAAGTTCAGGAGCGAATAGTCAAAGTATACAACGCGATAAAAGAATTAAATTCTAACGGAATTTCTGAACCCACAACAAAAGAAATAGCGGATTACATAGACACAACCCCTGATAAAGTAGACGAAGTTTTAAAAATTGATAAGTACAAATTTACACTTTCGCTGGATCAAACAAATACTTCCGATGAAGATGACAGTCCGTTACTTGACCGAATCCCTTCAGAAGACTATCAGGACTCACAAAATATATATGAAACAAAATTGCTCGTTGAAAGAGCAATAAACCAACTTAATCCTGATCTTAAACAGATTTTAGAATTAAGCTTTTTTGAAGAACTTAACCAAAGGGAGATTGCCGAACAACTAAATATTTCTCAAATGCAGGTTTCAAGAAAAATAAAAAAAGCTCTAAACGAGATGTACGAATTAATAAAAGGGAACATAAATGACAAGTTATGATATCTTTGCTTTGACTATTATAGCCTTTGTATTTTTGATAGGGGCAATCTTCGGAAGTTTTTTGAATGTTGTAATACTAAGAGCCTTTAGCGGGGAATCAATAGTTCTTCCGCCGTCAAAATGTCCTAAATGCGGGAACAGACTAAAATGGTGGCACAATATACCAATACTGTCCTTTATTTTATTAAGAGGTAAATGCTACTTTTGCCACAAAAAAATCAGCATCCAATACCCGATAATAGAATTTATTACGGGTGTGCTGTTTGTTATCGCATTTTTTGTGTACGGACTTCAACTTGATACTATATTTGCTTTCATAATAATTTGTTTACTGATTGTAATTTCTACTACGGATATCAAAGAAAGGGTCGTATTTGACAAACATACATATTCGTTAATTGCAACAGGTCTGATATACAATTTTATAATTACCGTTATACAAGTGGTTAATCAATTCAATACAATTACAGGATTTCACATAACAAGTGAATGGTGCATAAATAATCCTGTTACAATATCGGTATTAGGTTTAATTCTGGGCGCCATAATTATGGAGTTGGCTGCGAGATGCGGAAATTTGATAGCCGGACAAAGAGCCTTTGGAGAAGGAGATACCTATATTGCAGCCGGTCTTGGAGCCGTATTTGGCTGGCAAAATCTTATTTTAATTATATGCTTAAGCGTAATAATACAGCTTATATTTTCATTTCCGCTTTTTATAAAAAATCAAATTTCCCAAAAGCATTATACAACTGTAATTTCACTAACATTATTTTTCTTATATGCTGCGGCCTTTTATATTTTACAGAACAAAACAAATGTATTAGATAACACTTACGCTCTTATTGCAGGAATGGTAATTCTTTTGGTAATCGGAATTATTGCATGTATCAGCGTTATAAAAGGAATAAAAGAAAGAAATAATCTTACAGTTCTACCGTTCGGTCCGGCATTGGCAATAGCCGGATTATTAGTGTTGCTGACAAACATTCATCTGTAAAAAAAATCAACACATAAGAGGATTGAAAATTTACAAATATTCATATTTAATATAGATAAATATGACAAATTGTTGAATACAATTAAATAATAAATGTAGCAAGTAGAGGTACCGTTATGGCAAATGTAGTAAGTTTATTATCACAATTATTTACACCTGCAGGAGTGCAGTCAACATCAGGCGTTGTTTCAAAGCCGACTAATTCATATGGCAGCAACAATCCTTTTGTAAGTTATAACGGATACCGTTATGACAGCGAAACTTACGCTAAAAACAAACCGGTAAAAGGCGGTTATTTTGCCGGATACTATAACGGGAAACAAAATATTGTAGGGCGAAGATTATTTATTGAAGTGTAAACACGAGAGCTTTATCATGAAACAAAAGGGAGAAAAGGTACGAAATAATTCGTACTTTTTTTATACAATATAACATTACTGACGGTTTATACAGCTTACTATTTTCAATATTTGATTCTTTAAATTATCATAATCCGAGTTATTATCTACAACGAAATCCCAATCCTTAATATTATCAAGACCAACTTCCGTTATATCATCTTCCCCAACGAGCTCCCCTCTTGAAGCTCGAACATCACGAGAAGCTTCAATACGAATAGCAATGGCCCCTGCGGCTTTAAATATTTCATATTCATGAGGGACTCTGACATCAGTTACAACAATATTACCGTCTTGCGCTATAATCTTATTTAACCAGTAGTCAGGATGCTGCGCCCTGCCCCAATTTCCAAGCTCAATCAAGTCAGCACGATATAAGGACTTATTACGCTCTATCTCTTCATACGTTAAACCTTTTTGCTTTCCGTAGGTCATCTTAATTATATCTCCCATCGCACAACGCCGATAATTACAGAGATTATCAAGTAATATTTTTGCCGCAGTATCTTTACCGCTGTACTGTTTTCCGGAAAATATAATAATTTTATCTGCCATCATTCACCTCAAAATTATATTAACACAAAAAACGATATCACTTGAACATAAGAAAAATTTAATATATCATAGACGAATAGGAGAAAACTTATAATGAAAATAGCTGTAATAGGGACAGGTTATGTAGGCTTAGTGGTTGGCGCATGTCTGGCAGACATGGGGAATTGCGTAATCTGCGTTGATAATGACAAAACCAAGCTTGAAAAAATCAAACAAGGAATACTCCCGATATATGAACCCGGTTTAGACGATATAGTCACAACAAATGTATCGGAGAACAGACTTCGTTTTACGTCGAACATTGATAAAGCTGTAAAAGAATCACTTATCTGTTATATTGCAGTCGGCACACCGCAAGGCGAAGACGGTTCTGCTGATTTACAGTATGTCTATCAAGTCGCAGAAGATATTGCCAAAGCAATGAACGGTTACAAAGTTATTGTTGATAAGTCAACAGTCCCCGTAGGTACGGCAGAAAAAGTTTATAATATAATTAAAAGTCATACAACACACAAATTTGACGTCGTATCAAACCCTGAATTTCTAAAACAAGGTAATGCAGTTGAAGATTTTCTAAAACCCGACAGAGTAATTATCGGCTCGAATTCCGAAAAGGCAACCAAAATTATGCAGGACTTGTATTCACCATATCTTAGAACGGGTAATAAAGTTATAGTTATGGATATTAAATCTGCGGAAATGTCAAAATATGCTGCGAATTCTTTCCTTGCTACAAAAATATCCTTTATGAATGAAATCGCAAATTTATGTGAAAAAATCGGCGCTGATGCAGAAATGGTAAGAATTGGAATGTCAACAGATGCTCGTATCGGCAATAAATTTTTATTCCCGGGAATAGGATATGGCGGAAGTTGCTTTCCAAAAGATGTAAAAGCTCTAATAAAAACCGGTACAGAGAATAATTGTGATATGAGTATTATAAAAGCCGCCGACAAAGTTAACAAAAAACAAAGAGAACTTTTTATAAATAAAATTTTAAATCGATTTGGCTCTGATTTATCAGATAAAATATTCGGCATATGGGGACTGGCTTTCAAGCCAAAGACCAACGATATGCGTGAAGCCCCTGCTGTCACAATTATAAATAAATTACTAGAACTGGGAGCAACAATTCAAGCCTACGATCCCAAAGCCATAGAAACAGCAAAATATTATTTTGGGGAAAAGATAAAATATGCCTCCACATCATACGACGCAATTGACAACGCAGATTGCTTGTTATTATTAACGGAATGGAACGAATTTAGAAGACCGGATTTTGAAAGAATCAAAAATATGATGAAATATCCTTTAATCTTTGACGGCAGAAATCAATATGATGCCCGGAGATTACACGAACGAGGCTTTGAATATCACCAAATAGGACGTAATCAGTAAATGAACGATAAAGATATAGATAAAATTGTAAAAGCATTAAAAGATGCTAAACAACAAAAAAGTGAGTTTGTCGGTTTGATGGACAGTTTTAAAGATCCTTATTTAGTCCTGATTTCGTGTATATTAAGTCTTAGAACAAATGATAAAACTACATATCCGGCAACCCTTAGGATGCTTAAATTGGGTAGAACTCCGCAAGAGTTTGCAAAATGCGACGAGAAATCATTATCTGATGCAATATACCCTGTCGGATTTTATGCCAATAAAGCTAAACAAATAATTCAGCTCTCAAAAGAAATTGTAGAACAACACAACGGCAAAGTGCCCGATTCAATCGAAGAACTTATAAAATTTAACGGGGTCGGAAGAAAAACCGCTAATCTTGTTGTCGCCAGAGGATTTGATAAGCCTGCAATTTGCGTTGATGTCCACGTACATCGTATATTTAACAGAATGGGATACGTTAAGACAAAAACTCCGGAGGAAACGGAATTTGCACTTAGAGAAAAACTTCCTGTTAAACATTGGATTGACATTAATACTCTTATTGTCACTCACGGTCAGAATGTATGCAAACCTCAAAAACCGAACTGCAATGCGTGTCCGATTTATAAATATTGCGACAAATTAATATAATTTATCCCAACTAGCAAAAATTAAAATTCAGCAACTTATATAAGAACAATAGAAAACTAACAACAAAATAAAACAATTAATATCCACAGGAGAAATAATAATGAAAATTTTACCAAAATTATACGTTAACGCAAATAATTTAGTAGACTGCTTTCTAAGTAAAGAACAAAAAATAAATAAATACTTCAAAATACATGATTATCCGCAAATCGATACAATAGCAGATAACATATACGGAATGCGCGAGGCGATTGCAAATTATGCGAAAAAACATATGGTTCGCGTTGATGTATATGACGCAAAAACTCCCGTAAAAGAAAATGGTATTGAATATTTAGCTAATGACAAATTTGGAAAAGATAAAATTAATATTGTAGTAACAAACAAATTGACAAAGAAAACTAAACACATTCTAACAGAAGCAATTCTCGACAAAATATACCCCCAAAAAAGTATTGTAAGAGGACAAAAAGGCTTACGCAGCGACAACAAACCGGTTGTAGTCCAAAATGAAGATAACTGCCTAAGACATATCTTCAGAACAATACAGGAATTAACAAATACTGTTGCTCAACGTCATTAACAGAATAACAACTACTTGCTTTTAAACTCCGCTCATGCAATAATCGTAGTGTAAGGATATATAATTTCCTTCGAGGTTAATGTAATGATAGATGTATAAGAATAGGAGTGTGAGATGACAGTAGAAAATCTCCACAAAATCGACACATCTAAGTTAGACGAAATAATAGCTCAATATCAGGGTAAAAAATCTAACTTGATTGCGATTTTGCAAAAAGTACAGGAAGTTTACCGATACTTACCTGAAGATGCTATGATTTATATCGGTACTAAGATGGAAGGGCTTTCTCCTGCGACAGTATTTGGAGTTGCTACATTCTATGCGCAATTTTCTCTTGAGCCAAAAGGGAAATATGAAATTAAAGTTTGCGACGGAACAGCATGCCACGTTAGAGGTTCAATGCCTGTATTGAATGCTATTCGCAACAAATTAGACATAAAAGAAGGGAAACTTACAAGCGAAAACGGGTTATTCTCTCTTGAAACAGTAAGCTGTCTGGGAGCATGCGGACTTGCACCTGTTTGTATGATTAATGAAAAAGTTTATCCTCAAATGACTTCTGATGCTATCAGCATAGTGTTAGATACACTTTTGAAAGAAGAGGGGGTTAAGTAATGGCTTTAAATATAAATATTAAGGAAGAACAAGCTAAAGCACAAGAACATATTAAAGAACAAGGTTTACGAGTTCTTGTATGCGCAGGTACAGGTTGTGTTGCAAACGGTTCTTTAAAAGTTATAGCAAAATTTAAAGAACTAGGAGCAGATGTATCCGCATTGACTGAATATGATAAAATGACTATCGTACCAACAGGATGCCACGGATTCTGTGAACAAGGCGTTCTTGTTATCATACCCGATAAACACGTTACATACGTTAGAGTTAAAGAATCTGATGTCGAAGAAATATACGAAAGTCACGTAAAAAATAATAAACCGGTAGAAAGACTTTTATACACAGACCCAAAAACCGGTGAACATGTCCACAGAAATGATGATATCAATTTTTACGCTAAACAAACTCGTACAGCTCTAAAGAATTGCGGTAAA